>Ga0247815_10000277_pt1 | contig 40612 bp, 80 predicted proteins | sample UWRJL194509B1_FD_181014 | JGI IMG/M metagenome (GOLD analysis project Ga0247815, IMG submission 181014) | Plant litter microbial communities from Arlington Agricultural Research Station in Wisconsin, United States - UWRJ-L194-509B-1 | ecosystem: Environmental > Terrestrial > Plant litter >...
GGTCACGATCCACCGGAGATTCGCTGTTGGTGTCGTATTTGGCCCAGCGAGCGTCTAGGTCGCCCTTCTCAGGCCTTGAGCCATCGGGCAATTCTTCGAACATATCCATAGCTGCGGAACATGGCATATCCCGAACGCGCCACTGACGATTGCGATCTGTGAAGTTCTTCTTGCGCGCCGAATGATCCCAATACATTTCGAGCGGATTGACGGCAGACACGATAGGCTGGCCTTCCTCGTCCTCTTCAAAGCTCAGCGTTGTCTCAGTCGCGCCAACACCGCACACCGTACTATCGAGGAACATATCGCTGTCCTCGTCATCGGCGTTTGCCATGTCGCGATACCACTCAGCCGTATCGGTAAGCAGTTCGTTAGCCTTGCTGTCACCCATTTCGCGGGGATAATATTTGACCTCCTGGCGATTGGAGATTTCCAAGCCAGAGATGCTGTTGATGATAGGATTTGTGCGGTTGAACACAATCTCAGGCCGCATCTGCTCACGTAGCTGGCGCTTTTCCTCATCCGACCACTGTTGACCAGCGAGGAACCGGAAGTCCTCTACAGCCTCTTTGCGCCAAGCCTCAGTGTGTTCCTTATCGACGCGGAACCACGCCTTGTATTTGCGAAGCTGTGCGTCTTCGGTGTCGTCGCTATCGGAGCGCGGATCGTCAGCCATTTAGTTCGTCCTTGCGCATAGAAAAACCGGAACGGGCTCCGAATGATTCGGGAATGGTATGCTTCATCTTGCCGTAGATATCTTCTAGGATTGGCTTGATCTCAACACATCCGAATCCCTGAAATTCATACGTGGCCTTCATGCCGCCGTTCGTCACGGTTACAGAGATGCCATCTGGGGATTCGCCATAGTCATAATCCGCTTCGATCATATTGCCCATGCGCTCCCGTAATCCTCGCTATCACGCTTCTGACGGTATCGATCAACGCCCGTCGATCTAATCGGAGTATCACGAAATCCCGCCGCAAAATAGCGGAATGCATCAGCGCCGTGACTAGTCCAATCATGGAGAGGATTGCCGCGAAACACTTTCAGCCGATCATCCCACTCACGCCGGTACATGCGAAGCGCGTCCAAACCTCTAGCGCATTTCTGCTCGTCAAACCAGCATCTGTCCATAATCATGCGGGCTGCGTTCACGCCATCGAATACCTTATGGACAGGAACCACCGTTGGATTGATCCCAAGCGCCCGCAGCGTCGATGCGCGAGACTTACCCGATCCTAGCTCGTGCTGGTCAACGTCATGCGGCAGAAGGTGCTGCTTGTAGTTGTAGCCCTTTTCCTTCAGCACATCGGCGTAATGGTCCAGCCCTTGCCCGTTAGCCTCGTAATAATCGATGAGGTGGATTTCCTGCCCGATGATCTGGGCGAACCAAATAGCCGTGCTATCCGTCCATCCCAAGTCCCAAGCGGTAATGACCTGATGGCCCCGCTGCCAAGGCACAGTCGTGATGCGCTTGTCTGTCTCAGCCCGCGTTAGCTCGGAGCCATAGAACGAACCCATGACGGCGGCATTGAACGAGCAGAGGTACTCCTGTTCGTACTGTGCCTTGCCAAGGTCCGAACCGTAGAGGCTGATATATTCCTCCAGACTTTCCTTTAGCTGGGATGGCGATAGAGCGCCTGTATCTTCGGCATTCGATATCTCGGCAAACCAAGTCTCAGGATGCTGGCGGGCGTGGTCGTACATCGTTCGCGCATGGTTATTGCCACGCGGCGTAGTGATGAACATGGCCCAGCCGTTGTTCTCTTCCACCATAGGGCGATGATATGCCCACGCAGATGGGTTAGCCAAAGCCCACTCGGAATAGGTGATGCCAGCAACGCCAGCGCCAACCGTACTGTCATACCGATCAGAGCCGATCATCTGCCACGTTGATCCATTCTTGAACCGGATGAACATTTCCTGATCATTCATGCTCTCGATAACGCTTTCGGGGAAGCTCTCGAATACCCGACGCTTTCCGGTATGCGCGTTAACAGCAGTCCAGATAGCCTTACGGGCTTGTGCGAACTCAGGAAGGCAATGCCAGTATGAGCCAACCCGCTTATGGGCAAGCTCGCATGTGACAGTTAGTGCAATCTCGTCTTTACCCCAGCGGCGGTGAGCAATCTCGATAGCGCGTTTAGTCCCGCCGATCATCGCAGAATGTAGAGGCTGCTGATAAGGGCGAATGCGCTTCTCAATCACCGGCATTCTTGACCGCTTCGTAAATGGTCTGGAATACGATTGGTTCGCCATCAGCGCCGCTGATTTCGGTCTGCTGCATTACCTTACCTTCGAGACGATCTGCCACTTCCTTGATCGCCGGAACGTCGCCTGACAGGGCCTTGGTAACGAGAGCATCAGCAACGGCGCGGAGCTTTGTCCCGCCTTCTGCATGGGCCTCACTAATGGCAACTCGGAGCATGTTGGAGAAGGTTTTTTCGCTTGGCGGTCTGCCTGCCATTTAATTAGCCTAACGCCCTAGTGTAGCTATGAATGTAATAGCATTACACCGCTTATGTTTCAGCCGCAAGGCAAACGAAACCTAATGGGGCAAAAGACGCCCGTCAGCATCTCTTGGTGCTTCAGGCTGAACCCCTCTTTTTCTGCCCGTAACTAATGGCCCGCCTGCTTCTGGCCGTGAACTCCCGCGCACCAACTGCTGTATTGTCCCCTGATGCACGCCATGCCTTACAGCTAACTGCTTTGTCGTCTCTCTTGGGTAGCTATATCGAATGTCTCTGACTTGTTCATCCGTAAGGCGAAGCGATGGGCGAGTGTAAACATTCCTCCCCTTACTAACCATGTCGTCAGCGTTGTCCTTGTGTGTGCCAAGGAATAGGTGTTCTGGATTTACGCACCATCGGTTGTCGCACCTATGCAAGACGCAAAGCCCATCGGGAATGCTGGTCTTCTTATGCAGGATATAAGATGCCCTGTGAGCCGTACCAACTTTCCCTGCGACGAATGTCTGGCCATATCCGCTTTTGGCTAGGCTCTTCTCCCAAATCCAACAGCCGGTATTGGGTTCGGGAATGCATTTGGTCAGAAACTGCTCCAGAGCAGCGGCAGGGTCTACAATGTCGTTGAAGCCATATGCCGCTGCCTGCATTTTAGTACTTACCTTCTAAATTGGGCAATCCACCAATACGCTTAGGATCAGGATTAGATTCGGTGTTTGTGATCACAAGGCGGATATGGGTATCTGTCTTGGTGAGCGTATAGCCGAGAGGGCGAAGGGAACCAGACATGGGGCTTAGGAACTCGATAGCGCCTTTGACAAGGGCGGCTTCGCCTTCACTCACGCGCTTGTCGTAATCCTTGTCTGTTTCCTTGATAACCTTGCCGTCTTCATCAGTCTCGCTATTGCGGGGGCTGATTTCTACGGCGTTGGACCAAAGCTCATCACCATCGCCTTCTGGCAGGCCTAGAGCGTCCACAGGGCTATCCTTGCGCGAGGCTTCTACCTTGGCGCGGAATTCCTCTTCTAGCTTATCCTGGTACTGTTGGCGTTCGACGGCTGGGTTCTCTTCCTTCTTTGGTGCTTCCGCTTTCTTAGCGCCCCCAATCTTACCGTCGCCATCATGATCTCCTTTGCCGCCGAAGGATTCCGACTTATCAGTTTCCTTTTTGTCCTGAGGGACATTGCCCTTAGGCTCTGGAGCTAGGTTGTGCTGGAATGTCTCTTTGTCTGTGGGCTTGGTATCGTTCGTATTGGACGTAGCCATGATGGGCTCCTGATGTTGGTTATGCGGTAAACGCATTTTTAGGGTTCACGTTGCTAGATGCCAATCACAATGCGCGGGCTACAAGCGGAACAAGCACCGCAATAGCTCCCTTAACTGCATAGGCAATGCAGAGGAGGCCAAGAGCGAGCGCTTGCAGCTTGCGGTTCATGACAGCTTGAATACCTTGATTGGGATAGAGTAGTTCTGCCCGATGGCAAGTAGGGGAGCGGTGACGTTTACCTTGAGCGTGTTATTGGCCGAGCAATAGCAATCGTGGAGCGCATAACCAACAGGAACCGTGCCAGTCGCTACGACCGTGTATGCTTCACCGGGCACAACGCCTGCCATACTGGCTGTAACCTGCCGCACACCGGCTGTAATGGCGATGGCGGCTGTCTCAGCTACCGCGCTCGTGCCTACAAGGCTAACGGTATTGGAGCCCCCGATGTTGGTGGCGCTGTTTACGTCGCTTGTGAGGCCCGTTGGGGCGAGGTACTGCCCCGCCATCTCTCCAAGGTTGGTTACAGCCTCAGTGATGACGCGCACGACCTTGTCGGAGCCGCGATTCTGGACGCCAAGAACAGGAACCAGAGACGCAGGAAACATTGTGCCGCCGCTCATGGTACTCGGGTCCATTCTGCTGTTACGTTGACTTCCGCCGTGGTCGTCGTTGTGATCGTAAGTGCAGTGTTTACCGCTGATGTGTACCAAGCTCGGGTCGCGAAGTCCAAAATCTTGAAGCCCGCCCCGGTGAAATTCATCTTCTCCGCGCCAGTCGCGTCAGTGATTGTAACCACGTTAGCGCCAGCTACATCAAGCCGAAGTCGATAAATTCGGCCTCTGTTACTCGCAGCGGCGGCAACGATTGTATTTGTGCCTGCCACTACGATAGGAGGCATAATGGTCTTAGTGAGGTCCGCTACGGTTTGTAGATTGCTTGTAGCAGTCTGGAGTGGGGCGGCGGCGGTCCCGAGTAGGTTGCCCGATCCATCGATAAGTACGACTTCCTGGGTAGGTGCAACCCCGTAGGGCTTGATCTGTCTGGTAGACATGTTGCTAAACTCCAGCAAACAGGGAGGTTAGCTAAGTTACCGCTATTCGGTCATTCGTTCAAGGCTGGCGTACTCATCCCTCCTTTGTCTGATTGATCTTGGGTCTGGAGGCCAAGGATACCTTCAGCTTTGCTGAAGCCATATCTCTACTTTGTGACTAGCCACGCTATTGGTACAGATATGATCTGCTCTTGATATGCGCAAACCGCCAAAGTGCATTCCCCCATCTTATCATAGCCAGCGGCATCTCGGTGTTTTCCATACACGAATTGCAACACTTTCACTTCGCTCTCATAAAATTCCGGGTCCGAAAATCCAGATGGTCGTCTAATCGTAGCATATACGGGAAACATGTCTGTCATTCTCGCGTACCTTCTGGTTCATCTTGGGGCAGACGGTTCCAAAACCCCGATGCTTTCCACGATCTCCATGTTGAGGCTGAAGCCGCTGTGAAACTCCCATCAGAATTGCAGACAACAGAGCCGTCTTTCTTTTGGACCACAAGCCAATCCTCTTTATTCCATCTCCACATGCCGGTGTCAGTTACCATCTCGCTCATGCTCATTCTCTCTCTATTTGGGTAGTGATGGGGTTAGGGCTAGAAAGAACCACTTACCGCCCTCAAAGCGAAACAAGGTGCCATCATTAGTCCCGTCATTCTTGGCCTCCCCATATTCACGCAAACGCTCCAACGCCGCTATCATTGCCTCTTGGGCCTCTAGTGCGTCTGCGGCCTCATCTATGTCTCCAAGCATGACCTCTGCATTTCCACTAGCCATTAGCTTCAGTCTATCAATTAACTCGCTCACCTTAATCACCTTTATCAGCTAGATTTGGAACGAAAGTTGTTTTGGGCTACCTGCTTAGCTTCTCGCTCCGTCGTCTTCCATCCTCCAAACTCAGTCCCGTTTTTCATTGTAACCCATACGATATCCGATAGCTTTCCAACTTCGTATAGATCGCCATTCCCACGAGCCTGTCGGCCATCCCAATTCAAATGCCATTCAGCATTAAAGGTTGGATTATCCGTAGCATATATAACCCTATTGATTAGTTCATCCTTTCCGATCCCATCGGGAGGGAGATAGTCACCAACGGCACTCAGGATTTCAGCTACAGCATCTATCAAAACATCTCTCATCTCTGCTCTCCTCTATTGGTTGGCTTTGGAACGGATGCGGGCGGCAAGGAGATCAAACCACATGGCCTGCTTATTGGAGGCTGAAGTCTTATTACAACGTTGCCTCTCAGCTTCATCGTTAACCATCTGAGCGCATCTTTCTCTCTCAGTCATGAGAGCACGAGCTGTCGCGTCATAACGCCCAAGCCCCGAGTCGTAATCTACTCGATCACAATAAGGGGCAACCACATCGACGCAAGCTAGTGCATCATCCCAAGCCCATTGCGGGATATCATCAGGTTTCATTCTTGTTCTCCCCTAGAGTGGCGATAAATTGATTGGCGATATCGGCGCACTGAGTTCCTGAGAACGTCGCTCCATCCTCATAGTTAGCCGCTATCCTCTCCAGCACCTTCACTGCTTCGGATAGACGGGCTTGGGATGCGGCTTCTGCGTCGAATAGTTCATGGATGCGAGCTTGCGACTTCTCAAAATACCGTGCATGTCCCTCGTTATCTTTTACCATGCGCTCATGAAGTGCATGCCACGCCCCATCAAGGCGTCCCGTCTCTTTCTTCTCCCGCTCCAACTCAGCCTGCAACTCAGCAATACGTGCGGCTTGCTCCTCTATGAGTTTAGCCCCGTCTGTAAGGGCTGCGGCAAAGAAGCCCGATCCATGCTCTTGGGCAAACCAAGATGCCTGAATTATCTCAGATGCCGATTGCTGCGCTTTCTTCATTCCTCGTTCCTCTCCAACAGGGCCTTGAGGCGCTTAATCTCTCGCCTCAGAAGCGCCACTTCATTGCAATGATGCCGATATCTAACCCATTCGCGAGTGTACGCGGTTCTTTTAGACGAATCGCCGCTCCATGGTCCGATTTTAAGTCCGCTATCCCCAATCATAGACCCCGTAGCCACCCACCTCTCTATCATCTACTCGTTCCTCTCTTCTGTGGTGGTTTGGATAGAGGGCTTGGGACGACGACGAATGCCCTTGCGGTGCTCGCGCATATACTCGCGCATCCATGCCTTCTTATCGAATTTGGGTGCCGGAGCTGGGGTCGAACCAGCGTTGATGGCGTCAAAGGCCACTGTCCTGCCATTAGACGATCCGGCATTAGTATCGACTGGATGAGGCTCGAACTCATCACGGGTCGCCTCTATGCTTCCCACCGGTTTGACCCCTTTCGGGTCGGCCTGTTTCCCCGTCAACAGCGCCGTCGATTGTGTATGGACCTCTTTTCGAGGCGGCAATGCTGACACATCACTCTTTGGCGTAACCGGCCTGTCAGGGCTTGGAGTGCCTATCCTAACTTTGGTGAGACGATCAGGCCGCCACCCGACTGGCTTCTTAGGGCAGTCGAGCCAATTATGGGCGGGGCTTTTGCAGTACTCACAATTCTTCATGTCCGTAAGAGTACACGAATCTTATGCGTAAGACAAGACCTATAAACAGAAACCCCCGACATGATCAGTGCCGAGGGTTTCCGGGGGAGGAGATGAGCAGAACGCAAGAGGAGGGGCTTGCATCATCTTTATGCGTGGTTTGCTGGGTTAGGTCAAGTGGGCTTTGGAGGAGTATTGGGTTCTTGGTACTTACTCAGTGCAAAAGACACCATATCAACCATTCTATGCGCCGCAACGTTCCCATTCTCACGGGTAGCTAGCGCCTTTCGATAAATATCATGAGCCTCGTCAACGGCGGATTTCAGGCTCATCAGCTCATTCATCCGTTCGAACAGTTCCTCTTGTGAATAAGTGCCATACTCGCATTTCAGATCGTACATGCTTACGTCGCTCATTTCGTCTCTCCTTGAAGGGCGGCGCGGATTGCGGAATGACCCCATGCAATGTCAGGATCGGCGTTTCTTACGTTGCTGCCATAGGCAAGTCCGTCTTTGAAGGCACGCTCTGCTTCCTCCGTTATCTCAATGGGGGCGGGGCGGGCGTAGACAGGTTGCCAATCACCCCATTGCGGGTTGAACGGTGGCTTGGTCGGCTCGGTAGTCTGAGCTTCGACCTCTCCCTGATATGGGCCTTCTTTGCATACCGATATCCAAGCCACTGCCTCACTTACCCCCGCTTGGCTGCGAAGGGATTGGAGAATTGTCTGGGCTTGCAGAAGCGCCGCAGCCTGAAACTCGTCAATCGTGTCGCCTTCGGAAAGGTCAGCAAGGTCCGTCAAAATACGGTCGATTTCGGATTCGTTAGCCATCACTCTGCCCCTTTAAGATTTGCGAGCAAGGCGTTGGCGGCGCGGAAATCGCCCCTTCTAAGTGCCGCCTCAACCTCTTCGCCATTTCGGTTGCGGGTGCTGGAATTCACCACGAACTCTTTATCGTTAAGTCCATCGCGCGCGTAATATCCTGCCGCCCTGGCAAACGGCTCCAGCACCTTCGCCGCCTCTTCCAGCTTTGCCTTGGTCTCTGCCACGAAAGCGCGCGCGGGCTCCGCGCCGTTCCAGTTGCCGGGCTCGCCAGATGAACCGCTGAGCACCTGATAGATTTCGTAAATCGTGGCGTTGGCGGTTCGCGCTTCGCAGGCGTGCCCCTGAGCTTCGAGTTTGAGCCTTTCAGCCAGCGCTACCGCATCCTCAATCTCTTTCCTCAGCCTTTCGTTCTCGGCGCGGAGAGACAGGTCGGTATTGGTGAGGGCGGTGCGCTTGCGATAGTCCGCCGCGCAGAAGGACTTTGCTGACGAGTATGTGGTGTGCGTTTCGCCGTCCTCGCGAAACCATTTGTCGCCCGTATCCGTGTTGAGGATGACATCAAAGGTGTCTGGGCTGAGGTGCCGTATGCGGTAACAAATGTATGGCGATGGAGTTGCCACTATGTCAGCCCCAGGGCCGCCTTCGTTGCCCATCCAATCGAGCACCGGCTTTACACCCACCCCATTCTTCTCCTCCCCACCGGAGCGGAGTTCGCTTTCGTGTTTGATCGTGATACCGTCGCGCGGCCCATCCCAGCCATTAGGGTGCGAATGGCTGCGGGCGTCCGCATGTGAGTACCGCCCAGCTTGCTCGGTGTCGTTTGTGTAGCCCTCTGCATTCGGGCGATACCAGCCTCGACCCGCCTTGTGGATCAACCATCCGCAATCCTTCTCTTCAGTTGTTTTCGACATTGGTAGCCTCATTGGATTGTGCTCGCTCATAGGTAATACCAATCCACCGTGTTTCCGTTTTCATCGCAGCGGTTTATTCTGTAGGTTACTATGCATACGGGCTTTGTGGGTTCTCTATACACATCGGGTTCGACATGAATAGTTTTCGGCGTTTCCTTAACAGGTTGCATTAGAATTGACTGCCTGTGCTCGTAGGCTTCTCGGGATGCCGCGCCGGGATTGATCAGGTCTTGAATATTGCAGCCCGCTAGGAATGGGGAGAGGCTTAGGATGAGGATTGTACGGATCATTGAAGCACCGGGCGCTTCCACAGAACTTTGCCCTTGATGTCCTCGATACGGATCGTTCCGGGGTTCCTGTCTGCCTCCACCTGCCAGTTCGAATAATTGGCCGGATATTCTGTTGGATAGAACGTGCCTTCTCGAAAGAATAGGATTGTTCGCATCTTCTTGTCTGTCATCTGATCCTCCAAGATCGCTTTGTTTTAGGTTAGGTGGTTGGCGTTACTCAGGAAGTGCTTCGATTGTATTGATGATACTTGCAATTGACGCGACAGCATGAGGCTCATGCTTCTCAAGATAGGACTGTAGCTTTTCAAGGGCTATGCGAACGCCCTCCCAATCATGCGAGGCTTCAAGGTCGATTAAGGCCACCAGACTTTTATCTTTGCTCATTAGCTCTACTCTCTCGTTGTGTTTAGTTGGGCTTGGGAATGGATTGATTGTCGATAGCCTTCTGCAAGACCTCAACTACCTGCCCGTTCATGCTGCGGTTGTTCGCTTGGGAGAGGAGGCGCAATTTCTCGCGCATCTCCTCGTTAATCCGGATTGTGAGCTTGAACACTGTTACCCCACCGTCTTTCCGTCATTACGGGCATACGCTTCCAGTTCACAATCCGCCTTGGTTCCAAACTTAACCGCCTTCCGCGCCTTGTTGTCCACGGTCATATGTGTGAACCCTGGCTCCTGTTTGTATTCAGGGCGGGGCTTAACCTCGTAACGCAGCTTAGACATTGCTCTCTCCTTGTTCGCATCATGACTCTATAATGCCGTCACTTTGCCGTCAACACCTTTCTACTAGAACGATCCGCCATTATTGGATTGCGGATGAGGCAGGCCATTCGCCCTTGCATATTCGATGCAAACGTTATTCGTATGCGGGACAGATAGGCCGAACGCCTCTCCAACCTCTTTGTAAGTCGCTCCTCCCCGACACATCATATACATTTCTTTGTCCCTTCCTTCGTGAACGACTATGTGAGCGCGGATGACTGGAGGAAGCCCATGACGCGATGCAAATTTATCTACGGCATGAAGCACTGATGTGTGGTTATCATAACCTAGCTTCCGTGCCGCTGCGGGGTAGGACATTTTGAATTCCGTAATTAGCCGGTAGCAAATCTCATGGCGCGCCATTGTTGTTTTTCGGGATCGAGACTTTGATTTTATGGTTTCGAGAGGTATGCCGTGTTTGTTCGAAACTTCTCTCATAACCCCCTTCCACTTCTCAGCATCGATAGAATCGCTCAATGATTCTGCAATCGGGACATAAACTGGCTCCGGTTGATCGATCTTTAATTCACGCCTTTTGATAGCTACCGGCTTGGCTTGGAAAACTCCTAGCCGTTCTCTGCGCGCTAGATACTCATGGGTTTCTACCGTGGAGAGCATCAGCGCCACTCCATTAGAAACGGTATTCCGTCATCGTCAGCGGACCAATTAGGGGCCTGAGCACTTGCGGACCTCGCTGGCTGGCGGTCCTGCTGTCGTGGCTGGCTATCCCCACTTGGGCCGTCGAGCATCGTCAGCGAACCTCCGTAGGGGCTTATGACCAGTTCAATGACCGTGTGCTTCTGCCCTTCCTTCTCGTATTCGCGGGATTGGAGCTTCCCGGCGATACTGACACGGCTCCCCTTCTTGAGGTATTGTTCCGCTACCTTTGCAATGCCCTGGTTTTGGATGGACACGTTTAACCATAGGGTGCGCTCTTGCTTCTGCCCGGTTTCCTTCGCCTTCCATTGTTCGCCAATTGCCAGATTGAAGTTGGCAACCTTGTTTCCGTCTTGGAATGTTTTGACATTCACATCGCCACCTAGACGGCCTGTGCATACAAATACGTTTGTGTCGCTCATTTCTTATTCCCTTTGATGATTGCAATGATGGATTTAGGCATAGGAGTTAGAGGCGTCGTTCTGTTGAGATGATTTGTGTTATCCGTTGTGCCAATGCCGTGGGTTTGGACTGCGGTAGCGCGATCATCGGGGTTAAGTCTTAGTTCCTCACGGCGCTCTAGGATGAAGGAGATCATTTTAGTGCGGCGTCGATCATGCGTTCATATGCAGAGATGGGGTTCCATTCGTCAGGATGATCTGGAAGCTGTTCCCATCCGGCGCTCTCCATGTCGTCGGTTGGCCCGCGCATCGCATCGATAGCTGCTCTAGCTTCATCAAAAGCCATCTTGTAATGCTTCTTGGAATTGGCGTAGCCGTCCATCGACTGCATTTGAACAAGCGCATCCCAAGTCGTTTCGGACCCCTCAGCTTCCGCCCATGTCTCGAAAATGGCTTTGGCTACTCGCTCAATCATTTCGCTCATTTACATCTTCTCTTGTTTGGATGGAGTGGGTTGGGCTTGGGAGATGATGAGGCGACGATACCAACGATGCGATGTGTAAGCTGGATCGGGGGCCTTCTGTCCTGCCGTATGCTTAACTGGCTCCCACTTATCGTCCGTCATGCACTGATCCGTCTGCAAGATAATCTCGCCTTCCTGAAGCTGCCGGTATCTGTGATCCCAAGCCATTATCGATCCTCTCCAATATCCATGCCGTCAGTGTCGGCGCTGTTAAACGTCTCGTATCCTAGCTTATCGATCAGGTATGAACTTACCTTTATGCCGGAACTTATTTCGTATATACGTCCACTCCTCAGATCGTCGGTATGACAACAATAGTCGCACCTATCTCTTTCTGACTTCTTGATCTTCTTTGCGCGCACACCTTGATACCTTCCGCATGCACAGCGGCATACCCAAAGCGCACCCTTTGCCTTCTTCGTCTTTGATGGCGGGTCGTCGGCATACATTCCAACAACAACCATTCGGCCAATTGACATGCCAGTTAGGTCAATAAATTGTGGCTGCACTGCCATCGTTTCTCTAATATCCAGAAGCTCAGGCCGCTCATCCCAAAACGTAGCCTTTGAGTTTACGTTTGGCTCATAACTTTCGCCTTTTGACGTCACAGTTGCCGCAAGCCTATTCACCGGCCTAGCTGCTAGAATTGCGTCCCAATGGTTCTTTGCCATCAACCCTCTCCGTTTACTTGCTCTAGCTTGTTAATGAGATATGAACTGACGCGGACGCCGGGAATACGTTCCTCAAACTCATTGGCATAGAAGGCGTCGTGGCGCTTGGCGTCCTCTTTTGCCCTAGCGATTTCCTCTGGCGTTTTCTGCTTTGGATCGACGGATTCAACAAACCCCTCCATCATGCTCCTTACCCTCGCCATTGCCTCAGGGGTGCGGGATTGCTCTACCTCTGCATCCTTGTCGCGGAGGGCGATTTGCTTTACCGCCGCATTGTGCAAACTCTTGGGCCCGTTAAGATGGCTTTGGACGGAACTCAGGTGTGACGCGAACAGTGGGACATTAGGAGCCCAAGCTCTGTTGATGCCATCGACGCGCCCGAAGGTGAAATCCTCGCACGTATCGACTATCGCCCCCGTAGTGTAGCCCTCGCAAGCCTCCAGATACATGGCAGAGAGCTTCGCGGGCTCCTGTGGATCATCTGGGTTCGTCAAAGGCAAACGGCAGACGCGGAACATCCTGTCGAACGCTGTCGCTACTTTGTATGCGTCGTACCCCATCGTTATTCTCCATCTGCGCTACTAAGCTGCTGAACACCGAACCAACCGACCTTGACTGATTTCCTATCGCTCTCTGCTGTGTGTTTTGGACCCAGCTTGGCTCTATGGATTGCCAGCCTTTTTCTATCATCATCTCAGCGGCGGCGTTAGGATCGGGACATGCTGCCAGCTTCTTAGCCAAGAGCTTTGCTGCGAAGTCTGTCATGGGCTTTCGAAGGCGTTGGCGGTGTTTGATTAGCTCCTCTGCTAAATCCGCCTCTACGGTTGTCTCTAGCCATTGGCGAGGGGTCATATTGCCCTCTCGCTCTCGTGGTGCGCAGTGCCGCCGAAGTTCGTCAGGTTGTAGTAGTTTTTCAACCATGCCTCGTCCTCGGATTTGGCGATGTAGCACGGGAAACTAACCATCATTGACCAACGGCGCTCGTCAGGCTTCTCTAGTTCTGAGAACCGGCATCCAAATACCGAAAACTCATCCTCTACGTAGTCCTGAATTGCGCTCATTCGCTGCTGCCCATCGATAAGCAAATGATCGTTCTTAGAGCCCAATTCAGTCTGGTTATACGAGTAAGTTCCGATTGGGATTCCAAGCCATGCGCTTTCGATGAACGAAACCTTCTGACCTTTCGTCCAGACAAGCCCGCGCTGCCAATCTGGCAAGACAAATCCCATCACTGTTCGCCGCCCGTGCGTTTCCACCTCTCCATCCTTCCAATACCTATACTGCCCCATCGCGTGCGCCATTGTGGTGCTTGTGCTTTGCCCCAGATCGAGCTGCCTCGGCATCCTTTTCTCGCTCATTCCACCAATCTCCTTACTGCAATCATCGCCTCTTCGGCCCCGAACCCGCTTACCGGCCCTTCAAATGCTGGCTTTATGAACTTGGTCCGGTGTTTCTTGTGCTTCGATGCCCAAAGCACAATCGTGAACTCTCCACTAACCAGCTTCGCAATCTGATAAGGGAACGGCGATGGGCAAAAATCAATATCTCCCTGATCGCACCAGATCACAACGTCATTCAATGGTGCGAGCCAGCCCTTGGGAACGTCCAGGTACAGGTCTTTCAATGCTAGGCGACCCATATGCGCAGATAGGTGCATTTTGGGCTTCACGGGACGCGCTTCGGGGTTTCCCTTCGTGGCGTCGTAACCTTTGTAATTCGGATGGCTTGTCATCCTTTAATCCTCGGTTGTTATTCGTTCAGACATAGCTTCGCCTTTTCCCCCGTGATATTGCACCACGCCCCAGACTAAGGGGAGCCCGAAGGCAGGGTAGTCATAGTCCCCGATAGCGCTTTTAGGCCCGCTATCTCAGATCGTGGAGTCCAGCCCACAACCCAACGTGATAAGCCTACACGGTTACCCGCGTCACGGTCACGGGTCGCAAAGAGAAGCGTTGCCCGCAGATTCGTTTCTAGTCTCCGCATTGTCGAGGCCAACGGGTAAGCCCTTCGTCCCAAGCCGATTAAGTGTGGCGCATGGCCAAAGGTACACCGCTTCGCAGCTTGGCGACCTAATGGCTTCAACAATATCTGGGTAAGGGCTTGAACCAAAGTGCTAGACTTGGTATTTAAACCTTACCGAATGTGTCGAAACCACTTCGGTCATCGTCGGGGAACTTGCAATTCGTCCGACGCCTTCATTTCTAGACGCATCCCTCCCCAGCGTCAAGAGGCTCGCTCCGTTCATTCGTGGCGGGCCTCATTGCTTCAGAGGATAGGATGGGGTAGTATTTGACTAATGCGGAGAGATGGCAGTTGGCTTCTGCTCTCCGGTACGTGGACTAGCTAGACACGGCCATGTGAGTTCGGTTCGATCCCGGCTTCTCCGCTCCTCACCCATCCAAAGCCATTGCACTAATACAGTAATAGAGCTATTGTTTTATGGATAGCAGCACGGAAGGACGTGCGTGGCCGGATGAAGTCGGAGGGTCGAGAGCCAGTTAGCCGACAGGTCGCTCTCAAAGCAGGTACTCAAGCCCTGCCTATCGATACAACGGCCCGGATAGCTTATAACAGCCTCCGGGCCTATTTGTTGGTTAGGACATAGATGGCGGGAGCGGATAGAGATTGTTATTGGTACTTTCGATGGCAGAGGCGAAGGCCTCAAGCGCCATTGGCCCATCAGTCCCATTTGGAAGCGTCTTGGCAAACTCCCGTGCCCTTGTGGCGAGGCTGGCGGTAAACTGCTCGACAACCATCTTTGTCAGTGCCCGCATAACTTCATCGTTCGATACGTCCATTCTATTCTTCCTTCTCTGGATTGTGTGTTAAGACCAATTGTCGCCGTAGTCTGCCATGTCATATGTTGACCAATCCCTAAGCGGCAGGGAATTATATCGAGATTGGCAGTCCTTACTCTGATCCGGCGTTAGCTTTGGAAACCACGCATATTCCTTACTCGCATAAAGGGCATAGTTTGGGTCATCACGAATTACCTCCCAGACCATTTTGCCCTTATGCTTGCCGTGTAGAATTTCCGTTTGCTCCTGAATGTGTTCTTCCATTCTCGTCTCCTTTCAGCGGCTTGTCATAGAGGGGATATAGTCACAACGACCTTCCCGCCCTTCACTGGTTCTCCGAATATCAATGACGCCTGGAATGTTCTGTCATTGATGCCCAGAGCGTCTGCTATTCCATCTCTGCTTGGTTTGAGCATAGAGATGGCATTATCGTCATCCATTGCGTTCGCGGTCTTCGGGTGAACCGTCCACACAATCGCCGCGCCTTCATGAGCCCACCGATTGCGCCCAAGAGCAGCTAGGACAGCCACCCACGCCCATTTGCGGGCCTTCTTGGCCTCCCTGGCCTTTTCCATCCTATGCGCCCTGCCATTGGGGCTAAGGGCTTTGCTTGGGAAGGGCAGTTCGAAGGTAATCATGGCCTTGGCTTCCGCATCATCTCAGCGATGAGCGCCGCATTAGTGCGAGCGAAAACGTTGGGGAGTCGCGTAGCAAGAGAGCCGCGCCGGATGGTCGTAAGGTGGATCATGGATTGATGGCCGATCATTTGCCTAGCCGCCTCTCTAGGTCATCAATGCGACCGCTATCCCGAAACGAGTAATAGGCCAGTATGATTACAACGCCAGCCAGAACGGCTTCTAGTTTCGATACTAGGCCGAAATGGAACATGGCCCAAAAAACCAGAACGCCTAACGCTGTGGTGATGAACGCTGCAACGGAATTTATCATTCATCTTCTCCCTCAATAGCTGACAGGTACAAGTGGGCTTCTTCTTCAAACAAGTCGTACTGCTCCCGCTCATCGCCCGTCATTCGGTGGCGCTTGATCGCGGCGTTTAGTGCTTTGACGTTGAAGCCACGAGACTTGCATTCGGCACGTATCTCGCGAATGTCGTCCACCAGCGTTTGGCGTTCATCATCGAGACGGATAATTCTCTCGGCGTATGAACGGATTTCGGCGCGGCCTACGTTGTCAGTGCTCATTGAATTTCCCTCGGTTTGTGGTATGGTTCAAGTCGTGCATTGCATCGGCCATCTGGCTTCTCTTCGATGTACCAGACCTGAAACTTAGAGCCGTAGGCCGTGATGATCTGGCCCATTCGAGGCTTGGTTTTTCGGTCCAAAATATACGCAGTTCGCTCGTTTCTTTCGCAGACGTACGTATGCACTCCACTCATTCCCAAGCCCCTTCCTTCATATTCCAAATAAACGGTATAAGTACCAACACTAGGATAAAACACAGACAGAGGCCGAACGTGGGGAGGGTCATTATTCCTTCCACTCCTCGACAAGGCGCGGAACGTTGTGTTCGCTGGTACCGTCATCGCGCCAGATATCGCCATTCTCGTCAAAGTCTGAGCTTCCGTATTTTTGCTGCCATGGATGCTCAACTTCCCAACTGATCCATCTCTCCATTGGGCCAACCTTCTCGCCTGTTTCAGCCTTGTAGAATTTCCCTTCTTCGATCTTGATTGTCATTCTGCCTTCTCCTTCTTGCGCTTGACGATGTGACGTTCCATCCCAAACTTGGCTAGGAACCCATCAGATGGAGCACGAGCGCCGCTTGCCACCATCTGTAATAGCGTCGGTGAAACGCCGTATAGCTTTGCCAGGGATGCTAGGCTTCCGCCCTTCGCTGTGCGCTTTAGCCATTCCCTGAATTGATCAGTTGTCATGCAAACCTCGCTTGCTGATATATCCAACCATAAAACAGATTTGTTTGCATCGCAACAACAATCATGTTGACGGCACATATTTGTTCTGTCACTCTGACCCTACGAACAGAGCAGCGGCTATTGGTGGAGAGTTAAGGAGATAGAGATGAGTGAGGACCAACTGCGCAGGCTATGCGAAGATCACAAACTGACCACCATGTCAGTCATGGTGCAGCATTCTAGGAACTACGTATCGGTGTACTTGCACTGGCATGACGAGGGAGACGATGACGATAAGTGCGTTTCTGGTGGCGGTAAAACCTTCAATGCCGCGCTTGAAGTGGCACTTCACGACATGGGGATTGACCGAAAATGAACGTCCGCATCAGTACCATCGTCGGCAGCGGAGACTTCGAACCGCGCCTGATTATCGATATCCCGGAGGTTCGATTGGTTCATGACCTAACCCTCGAAAGCGCAAGGGACGCCGTATTCATCCTCAATGAGGAATATTGGTACTCCTACATGGAAGCATGCAAGGCCATTAAGGCATCTATCCGAGACAGTAAGTACACTATCCCTGCTGATACTCTAGAATGGGCGAATGAGAAATGAGCATCAAACACACAGACGGGCCTTGGACTGTCTTCATCGATGACAGCGGAGACGAATGGACTGGCTGGCCGCTTTCGATCAATGCGCCGTCAGTGCATGAAGATTGCATGGTTGTCCGCACGGGAGGGCAATGGCCTTACAAGTGGGATTACGCCGTGTCGCAAGCTGAGGCTGTTGCAAACGCCCGCCTTATCGCCGCCGCGCCAGAGCTTTTAGAGATGGCTAAGTGGTCCGAAAGTGCCATTGCTCCGTTTTCAAAGGATCCCGCTGAAAAGTCTGGAATTACACGTTTGCGTGCAGCCATAGCTAAAGCTGAGGGCAGAAAATGACCTATCCACCCCGTCCATACCGCTCAGATCGTGCAGCCCGCATCTCGTATGCACTCCATCACCGTACACTAGAGATAGCCATAGGAGTGTTGGTTCTGACTGTAGCTCTAGGATTGTGGTTGGGCGGCGAATATAGCCCGATTGAAATGTTGAAGGCAAAGGGAGGCTTATGATGCGGATTGTGACTGACTCTTTACCGTGGAGGTTCATTGTTCCGAGGCCGCGATTTTTCCGAAACATTTACGTTGCCCATAAAATCCCAGAGGTAAAGAGGCAGATCAACAGGCAGGCATTTTTGAAGTTTGCGGAATATGTAACTTTCGCCGTTCTGTCTCCCGCCCTGCTAATAATTGGCATCTTGTATGCGATCCTATGGGCACTGGACAGCTTTCTTAAACCGGGTCGCTTCCCAATCATCCCTCCATTTGATGAGTGGCAACGTGAAGCTGTTGAAGAAGCAAGAGCCATCGTCCCATTTGACGATATGAAAGAGCGTCTAGGAGAGAACCAGCCACGCATCCTTAGCAAGAAAGATGCTGTGTAAGTTTGGTTCTGAGAAACTACAGAGAGGACTGAGGAATGACACCCATCGATACAAACAGACTACGTGATATGGCGCTGCGTCAGAAGCTGGAGGGGATTGCCCAAGCAATTCTGCACCATAATACGCAATACCAAGCTATCCCCGGATATCCAAACTGCGAGATGCAGAAGGAAATGTATCTTCAATTCTTGCTTGAGGATTGCCAGAAGATGCAGGAGGCCTTGAATGGCTGATTACCTTAAAATGGACATCAGCGCGCTAGAGCGTGAGATTGAAGCCCTGATCGTCGCCTATCCAGAATTGGCCGAAGACGACGCGTTAAAGGCCGATATGATTTCTGGGGAATTCGACGTTGAGAGCGTCATGTCCCGCGTATTGAGCCATCTGTTCGAAGCTCAGGAAATGCTAGATGGCATGAAGCCGCGCTTTGAGGACTTGTCAGAACGCAAGGCACGATGGACGCGGCGGCAAGAGGCTATGAAGGGCTTAGCGCAGCGCGTGCTTACCATGTCGGGGCGTAAGTCTATCGCCCTGCCAGAGGCTACCGTAAGCGCCACAAAGGGCCGTGATAGCATTGAGGTTCTGGACGTTAACAGCTTGCCTCAAGGATATTTCGCGTCCGAGCGCAAGGCAGACAAGGCAGCGATTAAGGCGGCGATTGAAGCGGGTACGGATATTCCTGGCGCACAGATCAAGACCGGAGAGCCGGGGATTATGGTGAAAACCACATGACCACTTTTAACGCTTCAGTTAAAGCGGGCGCGCTGCTTCGCGGAGCGGTCCGAAGGTATCTTGATAAGTGCCAGTTCAACGGTAAATTGGCAGAATACAAGGAACTGAAAGGCTGGCTGCGAAGCGAATTCCTGATCAAAGGAATGGCTCAGTCAGAGATGGCAGTTCTCCAGAAATGGGTAGAGGAATTGGATAATGACAAATGATCACCCATAGCGAGAGCATCAAATCAATCGCCGCCGCCCTATTCACATTCCAAGGGGCTGTGGATGGCGTCGAGAAGAACAAGGTCAATCCCGGTTTCAAGTCCCGTTATGCTAACCTAGAGGCCGTGCGAGATACAGCCGTTCCAGAGCTGCAGAAGGTCGGCCTGCTCTACACTCAATCTCCCGGCGCGATTGTTGACGGCGTAATGGCTGTCACAACTATGCTCATTCACGCCGAAAGTGGCGAGTGGATGAAGTTTGAGGGAGACATTGCATTGGGCAAGCGCGATCCTCAGGGCGTCGGCTCTGCGATCACGTATATGCAACGATACTCGCTTATGGCGGCTCTTGGGCTTCCTCCGGTTGATGATGACGGGGAAGGGGCAATGGAGCGAACCCCGCCAAAGCGCCCACCCAGCCAGCCTGTGAAGGACGTAGGGGCAGAAAGCAACAATCAGGCACCAGACTCGCAAAACCTTTATGCAAGGCTATCCATCGCTAATGCTGCTTGCGCGAATAAGGCTACATTCAACAATCTATGGGGCGCGCCTGCAACGATCAAAGCGCAGTCCATTTTGTCTCCTGATCTTTATGCAAAGATTGAGACTGAGAAGGCTACCAAGTTTGCGCAGTTGGAAAAGAGCGAGCCATCTGAATACAAGGCTCCAGATTTCGACAACCTAGAGCCATGACCTCGTTTACTTTGATCAGCCCACGAGTACGTGAGAACGCCTTGGCTGAGGTTCGGAATGCGCCGGATGGCTATATCGTGACGGTAAAGGCCGCAAAGAGGAGTGATGCCCAGAACCGGCTTTTATGGCAGGCCTTAACGGACGTTGCGGAACAAGTTGAGTGGTACGGACAATATCTGCCCAACACCGATTGGAAGGATATTTTCACTGCCTCTCTGCGCAAGTCTAAAGTTGTGCCAGGGATCGATAGCGGAACTTTTGTCGTGACGGGGCTACATACGTCCGCGATGACCAAAGGTGAACTATCAACGCTGATGGATTTGATCTTCGCCTTCGGAGCAGAGAGGGGCGTCGTGTTTACGGATGAGGTGAGAGAATGAGAGTGCTAGTTTGTGGGGGCAGGGACTATAGCGACCACGCAAGATTGCGAGCGGTCCTGAACACACTGAATGATGAAGCGGGCATAGATCGCCTAATGGAGGGCGGCGCTAACGGTGCTGATCGCCTAGCCCGCCAGTGGGCGTACGCTCAGGATATCCCTTACGATACCTATGAGGCCGATTGGGAGGCGTTCGGTTCTTTTGCCGGTCCAAAGCGAAACCAGTTAATGTTGGATGAAGGCAAGCCAGATTTAGTCATTGCCTTTCCGGGCGGGCGTGGAACTGCTGATATGTGCCGGAAGGCACGTAGGGCGGGCGTTGAGGTGGTAGAGATTGCGCCGTGAGTTATGCCAGTAAACGGCCATCTATCAGCAAGGCCAAGAGAGCCCGCATATTCCTAGCTCATGAGGGCATATGCTGGCTGTGCAAGCTCAAGATCGCGGCTGATGCGCCTTATGACATAGATCACCAAGTAAGCCGGGAGCTAGGCGGCTCTGATGAGGATGACAACCTAGCCCCGGCGCATAAGGACTGCCATAAGGCCAAGACAAAGGCAGACGTTAAGGCCATCGCGAAAAGCAATCGCATCATTCGCCAAGCCAATCCAGAGACGCGGAAGAAAACCAAGCACCCGATCCAGAGCAGGAAGACGGCTTGGGCTAAGCGTAAATTTGGAAGTTGACTAGCCCGGCAATGTCTGGCACTCATTAGCCACCAACCGGAGGGACTAACCAATGATTTCGAAGAGTGACGCTAGGCTGGATATTCGCCTCCCCAGCGAGCTACGGCGTGATCTAGAGCTTGAGGCCGAGAGAGTTAGCAGAACCAAGGCTAATATCGTCATAATCGCCCTCAGAGCATACTTTAACAAGAAGGAGCAGGCAGAATGACCGCACGTAAACCCAATCTCAAACTGATCAACGAAGCCATGTCCACAAGCGAACTTCCCGCAACGCGCCCTCTCTATCAGGAGAGCAATCTACAGCGCGTGACGTGGCTGCGACAGATTCAGGATGCCAATGATGAGAAGGGCCTGATTGAGGAACAGAAGGAATCTCTCCTTCGGAAGTACGATTTCATGAGGGACGAAGCGCAGCGCATCTATGACGCCCGCATTTCAATCGCACGGGAAGCTCAGGACCGCGAAGTTTCGGACGCCGACAAGATCATGAAGGCTGGCATTCAGGCCCTAGACCAGCGCCATGCTGATCTGGACAAGGTGGTTTCCGGGCTGACTGCTGCTGTAGGGGCGAGCGAATGATAATCTGGGCATTCATCATTTACATGGGAGGAATATTCGGGGTTTCGGATAACACCTCATTCTTTAGAGTGATCTTCTGGCCTTACTATCTCGGCAAGAGACTTGGAGCGGAAGCCGAAAAGGCTATGCCGACTAAACGGGGAAATGCGCGATGATTGTGGGCAAGGATGAACTGTCTGAGGGTATTAGATTGGTGGTGGGGAAATGAGCCACAAAACGCCTCCTCATATAATCGAGGAGATTAGGCGAGCAACAGCCGCTGGCGAGATGCGGAAGTACATTGCGAAAAGGCTTGGCGTTAGCGCACTGACAGTCACCACATACGCGAAGGGAGTCCCTAAGCCGTTCGATTACAGAGGTATAAAGGGACGGGTTGGGTATAGGCAGAGATACCTTGCAACAGGATTGACCCATAGAGAAGATTTGGAGGACCTATAAAATGAGCAGTTGGAACTATTGGACATTCCGCAACACCACACCCTATCAAAAGCCAATCAAGCGCGTGATAGAGGTGAAGAACAGATCGTATGATAGGCAGATGGGATGGGTGAAATGAGCAAGCCAGATGATATCCCTCAGGACATTTGGGAAATTGCGAACGATACGTTGATGGGAGGTCCATTGACGCACATACCGACCGGCCTCTGGCTTCAACAGCAAGCGGTTATAGCGCGGGCCATCTTCACTGAACGTGAGCGCTGTGTGAAAATCATGTATGCTGAACGAGAGTGGGGAGGAGAACTAGTAGAAGCCTGCTCGCGTATCGAATCTGGCGAGCCCCCACGAGTTATCCCAGGATGGAATGCCCCATCGGAGGATTAATCATGACCCCATCCACCACCCTCGCTCTCCTAGCCGCTTTATACCATTACAAGGAGACAAACGCCGATGACGACAAAGGAAGTGAAGCTGAGGAAGCTATCGAGATGGAAGGCGAAGAAGCCATACAGCGACCAGCTGACGATGATGTACTAACGCTATAGCCATCAGGTTTACGGCAATGTCAATTCTATCGGGCCTTGGTAGCCATGAACCGGAACGATTGGGCGAAGATATGGGGCACGGCGCTCATAATGGTAGTGGCGCTGGTTATGATTGCAGCGTTCTAGAAGAACCTGCTGATGATCTTCCCGACCCACACGAGGACAGGTTCGAGCGCTTTTGAGCTTGCAACCAGAATGCCGATAACTACACCCGCGATCAACTGCCCAATGCCGCGCCCCTTGGAAGGAACATAGGGCGCGGCTGATGCTCGTGTGAAGAACATCAGGCCCAATGCCTGGAGGTATAGCGCAACTGGAAAGATATGCGTCGAATCCAGCCATTCTCTAGCGCCCAAGACGTTCCTAGATGCAACTCCATACGGGCGCATAACCACAACGCTGACGAGGAGCAGGAAGATACCAAACAGCCCCAGCGCACCCCGGCCCTGGTCCCCAGAGACAAATGCTCTCCATGTTTCCATGAACAGGATGCACAGACCCCAGCCCCCAAACACCAGCATCGGGACAGAGATAATGTCCAACATGGTCTGGGGCTCAATGAACAGAGCGGGGATCGCATAGGTAGCGATAAGAACAAGGGCGACTGCAAGATTGCGGGAAGGTCGTTTGTCAGTCACGGCTCTTAGCCTCGTCTAGCTGGCGAAAGATATCTCCGAGCATTCCTCGTACCCCCTCATCCTCGATAGATTTCGTTGCATCATCGAGCTTTACGAGATTACGATATAGCTCATTGCGCTTGGTTGAAACAGCACTTTGAAGCCGATCAATCTCAGCGTTGCGCGAAGGCTTCTTTGGTTCTCTACGGAAAGGCCACATGGCTATTGGCCCTTCTTTCCGGTTTCTATGGCAACGATGAACTTCTCTGCCATTGCCGAAACCTTGTCGCTCTGCACTTGAGTATCGGCCCGCCAACTATTCAGAGTCGCAATATGCGCGTCGTCCTTAGCTTTGATTTCGGCGTCGTATTCCTTGCGCTCTTCCCGGCGCTCTTTACGCTCGTTAAGCCAAGCCCATATAATAAGAGCGGTGATTCCGTATGGGCCACCGCTCAGAAGGGTTTGTATTGCAGAAGCGTCCACGGCCTAGATCAGTTCAAGCAGCTTTATAACCACAACCACGATGGCAATGGCGACGATAGCCCAGACCCCGATGCTCTTGAATGGTTCACCGATAAATGGGGCGCTCTGCAACAGATACGCGAGCAGGCCGCAGACAACGACCACAACGACGATGAAGATGAGTGCGCTGATTGCTACTTCGGCCATTCTAGTTCTCCGTCAGCGACTTCGGCGCGGAAGTGGGCAGCTTGGCCGTGATGAGCTTTTCCATCGTTGGCTGACTGATTTCAAACTTACGCACTGCATCAGGAACGGATGCAGTGACATACTGTTGCGCGGCTGCGATAACAGATACCTTGGCGCTTTCAGGAACCGTGCCATCCTTGCTGAGCTTGCCGTTGAGGATTTGCTGCACCGCCCAATTGACGCCATTCGTAAGCGCCATCTGAAGCGCCTCACGGTGTTTGGCTTCCATCTCCTTGCCCGTAATCCTAGCATAGAGAATTGCAGCCCAGCCGAGGAGCGCGGTAACGATGATGGGGATCAGAACAGCGAGAACCTGACCGATGATTTGGTCTTGGAAGAATTCAAACATTTACCGTCCTTTCGGGAGCAGCGAGAGAAGGAAATCAGCGAACGCAGCGACGATCTTCTGCCACCATGATTGCTTGGTAATTAGCGGCTCATCATGATCGTCTGGCAGATCAATCGGTATAGGCTTTGGAGCGGCCCTCTCCATATCCCGCAACCTCTTCAATATCGCAGCAGCCCCAAGCTGAGTGTCAACGTGCTCAGGATCATACTTGTGGTCTGCGACGAACTTGCCTTTGACATACTGGTCGGTCCCAGCCCAGAGATACGGAGAGGGCAGGCCCTTATTCCGATACCCGAGCCCGTTATACTTCTCTAGAATGTCGAGAGTGCCGCAGATGGACCAATCCTTGTTCTTCGCAGCATAGGGCGGGCAGACGACCAGCGCATCAATAGCGGCCTCTTCCCATGTGGAGAATGGACCGCGCCCCTTGGGGACTAGGGTCGTCTTCTTATTCGTACCGATGATCTTCTGGCCGTTGTGGAGGACGCCTTTGAAGTCACCAGAGGATTCGCGGTAGTGGATAACGCCGATAACGTCCCACGGAACGCCTGTGGCCTTGGAAACAGCCTCGTAGCGCTCGCGATGGGCTTCGATCTTGGCGGCTTGCGCGTTAATAGCCGTGGAGCGGGTAAAGCGGGCCTTGGACCAGCGGGCTGCGTTATCTGTCATTTCAAAACCCTTCATACGGCACAACGCCGGGAGCGTTGTTGAGCGCAGGTGAATATCCGAAATGCACGGCTTCTAGCGGCGATGGTCCGGTCTTTTTCATCCACGTGAACGGCGCGCTGTCATAGGCCACGTTATCAACGTTCAATAGAATATCGAGGAAGTTAAAATTACGGATCAGGCCCGTAGCGTTGCGCAACAGGAATCCATACCGCGCTGCGGTTTCCCCGAAGCGTCGAACTTGTCGAATGCTCATGACATTGAAGCCCGTCACCGTATCCACGTCAAAGTGTGTGCCCCCGCCATTACCGTATTCACCGCCCTTAATGACAACCTGATCGGGGATCACATGGGATGACCGGAGTTTTACAAGCGGGCGGTTCACGTTATTAAAGGCCCCGACATAGCAATTCGCCATCTCAAAATGCAAAGCGCCGTCATTGTCGATCTGACCCTCGCCAAAGCTATGCGCATTATTCATAGAATAAAACTGTTTGAGAGCGTGGTTCGTTACGCCGCCATAAGACCCCGCGCTTGACCATGCAGGCCCAGCACAATCGGTTACACGGCTTTGCAGGATATCGACATGCGCAGAGGCGTTATTGTCGCCAACTTCTGAGCCGACCCCATACTGCGGATTTCGGGCGAAATACCCGCGACCTGACAAGCCGCGCATGTGAATCTCTTCAAAGGTCGTGTGCCATGTCGATTGATAGTCAAGGCCGTCGCAGTTAGTGCAGTCCTCCTGTTCTATGCCAAGACCTTCAATGCGGGTTGCGCCGAAATAGGTCGGGTGCGCAGTCACTGATGGATTGCGCCCATCGATCTTTATAACTGGCTTGTTGGACATCCCCTTGCCGATCAAATAGGACGACAGAGGGCCCGGCGCATGGATGCGGGGGCCCTGGCTAAACTGCTTGGTCCCGATATTGTCGAAGAGAATTGTATCGCTAACTACCGACCTACCGACAGGGCAGACAATCTCTCGGCCTGTCGCCTTCCAATCAGCAACAGCAGACTTCCACGCAACGGTATCGTCTGTAAAACCATCGAATAACGCTCCATGATCAGCCTTAATGTCGATACAAACCATTCTAAAGCCTCGCGTTGAGTGCCAAAACACGATTGGATACGGTCATGCCGGAACCGCCTGCTATCCCTTGCAGTCCGAACTCGAACGCATCCGCACTCAGAACGTTTTGAGGATATGACGAAACATTGCTGGCCGAACCTGCGCTGATTGTTGTCAGCGTGAAGTTTTTGCACATCCGAGGCACGTAGAAGGTGCTGGTGATGGTCCGTCCAGCCACGTCCGGGTAGAGTTGCAAGGAAATGGCCTTGCTTTGCCAATACCTGTCACTCCGATAAACCGCATCCACCTCCCCCACCTCATACTGCCCATAGACGCCGGTAACGTCAGGATCGAGCTTTAGCCCAACGTCTGCAAGGCGAGCGACGTTCGATGTGCTGGAGAGGATATTGAACTGCGTGGAAGCAGCGTAATACGTAGTCCCGCCCCATGTTGAAGCCGTGCCGCCCGTCACTGTAGCGCCAGCAGCAAGCACCAGATCAGCAACAATGCCAATCACACCTTCAGCGGTTAGCCACGTGCCAGACGTATCAGGCGGAACGACAATTTCTTTCACGACCGCCGTATTAGCCTCACCGCCCGCAATCGTAAATGGCACGGAACAATGGCGGTTTCCAGCAGAGTTCGCGAAGTGCCAATGATAGAGGCCAGCCGGGAGTTGCACCTGAAAGCGCATGATAAGCCGTTGTGCAGACGCTGTGCCGAATCCCGCCTGCTGGAACCATGCGCCCTCTATAGGTTGACTGATCAGGACGTTATCGCTTGCGCCCAATGACGCCTTGGCGGTCGTGCATTTGTATTCAAGCTGATTGACCGCATTGGCGAGCGTTCGAACCTGAATGCGCTGGATTGACATAGCCGCAGTAGCAGCCGTGAAATACATGGCCCACTGATCAGCGGGGAAGTACCCATTGGTCGTGCCGAGCGTGTTGCCGTTCTCTTGGCTAACGGTCATTGAGCCGTTGACGATATACGATACCCCCGTTGCCGGGGTAGCTATCGCCTCTCCACTTGCCTTGTTATAGAACAAGCATCGCCAGTTTCCCGAACCCTCAGAAACAAACACAGCCGTATCGCCAGCCGCAGTTGTAATGCTCGCAGCTCCGGGGAGAATGAGGCTTGTGGCGTTATAGGTAAGGGTTAGAATGCCTGAGAACTGCAAGAACCGGATCGTGCCTGCCCGAACCGTACCGAAACTGGTAATCGTCGTCGTGCCTGATACCGTTAGGTAGGCTTCGGCCTGAGCGCCAATATCAGTAGTGCCAGCCGATGCGATCGTATCTGAGCTAGTCCAGCGCCCGAACATGCCCAAGATGGCCTGAAGCGTATTATCCATGCGCCCCATATTCGCAATGGAGCCATCAAGGCTTTCACCCGTAACGCTGGTATTGCTGGAATCTGTGGGCGAAAGATCGGTGATTTCGGTCATTGCATGTTCTTTCTAGCGCAGATGGCGTTCATAATAAACTCCCCCTGTCTCCGTACTCGTCAGCTTTCCATTGCCATCGTTGACGTAGCCTTGGATTTGCCTAGGAGCCGACTGGCCTTGGCCCTGTGATGGAGCGCCATACGAGTTAGCGCCATTAACCACAACGCGCAACGGAGAGGCAGCTTGCACCATTCTAGCCATAGGCTGCGGTGCAATCCTCTGAGGAACACTCGCCCGCTGTGGAACAGGCATCTGAGGCCGTGCGCGAGGAAATGGAACATTGGCCGTGGCAATTGCAGGCCGCATAGATGGAAATGGCAGGGCGGCGAATTGTGGTCGCGTTAGCCCAGCCGGTCCGTTTATGCCAACATCGTAATTCTGCGCTGCAACTCCAGGCATGAGCCGCGCCGGAACCGATGGAGGCCGCAAGCCCAACTGTTCGGCGCGCTGATCGATGATATTGTTTGGCGCACTTCCTATAGGTCGCGTTGGATATGTCGCGATTACCTGCCCCGGAGCGCGGTCAATCTCTGCCTGTGTCGGAACCCCTCGCATAGGAACAGACGGCACAGAGCGGGTGATTGGCGGCTGGCCTAGATTGCTAGGGGGGATTTCCGGCAAGCGAGCAGGTGGGTATTGCGTAGCCTGAGGGCGCGGAGCCGATGGCGTGAGCGAACCCAGACCACCCGTAATTGTCGTCGGGGTGATGTTGGGGATATGGTATGAATAGATATTGTCGCCAGCATCCGTTAGGCGAGGCGTGTATGGGGTTGGCGCTGCGGCAAGCATGTCGCCCGCACGTGTGGCATTGACGTTAGGCCTTTGCGCATTGAGCGACGCCATGGAGGGCGTGACGATATCGGGGGCGGATGGGCGAGGACGAGGTAGGGGCGTATTCGCAGACGGCGTTACCTGCGCATTCATCGCGGCGCTGCTCATCTGAGGATTGCGCATAAGCGAGAGGTCAGGGCTCATCGCTACGGGATTGGGAGGAACGCGAGGCGCAACCGTATCAGTCAGGCTTGCGACCTGATTGGGGATTTCGCCGGGAGGAACAGGCCGCGTTGGATAATAGAGATGGCCGTTACGCTCTATAGTCCCATATTTGTTCTGGCTATCGTGGAACGGCGAGTTTACGGCAGGCGTCTTGTAAAAGACCGCGCCGCCCGTGTAATCTGGACGAGTGCCCGATGTGACAAGCTCCAGCGCCCGTTCCGCTCTCTTGTAGATGTCGGAATCTTTGCTGAATTGCTGCGGGTTATTTCCTCCAGCGCCCGTATTCCATGTCGAATACTGCTTGTTCTCAAGAGCGGCTGCGGCAGGATCGGATGGGAAGCGCGGATCATTGGCGCGGTTGAAGATGGTCTGGATAACATCGGCCATACCCTCAACGCCTTCGCCCCTAGCTTCACCAAGGGCAGTGCGAATGAGAATGTCCTTTTGGTAGTCAGTTAGTTCGGTTGCCATTGACCGCCTCCGGGCTTACACGCATATTAGAGGAAAGGAGATTGAGATGACTACTAAGACCAAAGAACCCGTATTCCAGAGCGGCGGCGTTACGCGCCTGATCATAGCCGTGATCTGCTTTACCGTTGCATATCACGGATTCTTCTGGCTCTCGTCTCAACTTCATTGAGAAGCACTCACACTAGCGGGACTTCCCGTTCTGCCTAGGAGCGCTAGAGCGTTCTGAATAGAGGCTGGGAGGGCCATCTGACGAGCTACAGGGATATTCTCAGCGCCAATGACTTGGGCGGCTTTATTCGCTAGGCCTGTAGTTGCCCGCTCGCTTGCCACCTTACCAATAGCGCCGAGAATAGGTGCGGCAACCATCCCTACTGGACCGCCTGCCATGCCACCCAAGGCCATGCCCGAAGCGCCGCCGATCCCGTTCGTAGCGGTATTGCCGCCAAAGCCAAACGTGCCGATAAGCTTGAGAAGGTTAGTGCGGCCAGTTCCGTTAACAACATCGCTAATTGCCTTCTTTTCAGCGGCGGTAAATGTCGGCCACTCATCGCTCTTCATGATTGCACGGAAGGCGTTTCGAATGCCCTTTTCGGGGCCAGATGCTGCAATGGAGCCATTGGCGATGGCGTTTTCGATAGTATCGAGCTTGCTGGCTTTGTGCCAAGCCGAGATTCCCTTGAAGAGGTCATTGACCGCCTGAGATGGATCGCCACCTCCGAGGATATCATCGGGCTTTAGGCCACGAATCATGTCGTCTAGCTGGCGCACAACTGTTTTACCCAAGAGAGCATCCCGCCCCTTGGGGCTACCACTCACCTTTTGAGCAAGTTGGCGTAGGAGATGCAAATCCTTGATATCAACCGCAACGCCGCCCTGCGCAACTTCATTCGACACGCGAGACAATGTGTTGAGCAAGCCGATGGCCTGCTGGTCATTGTCAGGGTTGATGCGGAGCTTGTTCGTGAAGGTCTTTACGTTGTCAAAGAACCGATTGAAAGCCGTATTGCTAACCGCAAGTGGGGTGCCGCCCGTAGCTGCCTCTAGAAGCTGGCTACCAGTAGAGAAAATCTCTGAAGCCTGAGGTGCGCCCTTAATGGCTGTATTCGTTAGGCGGTTCTGAAGGAAGCCCGTAAGGCCTTGGGCGACCCGATTGCCCGCGCTAGTGAGGGCCTGTCCAACCACAGGTACACCGAGGCCAATAGCAGACCCGGCAGCACCGCCCGCCAATCCGCCTTGATTGCGCTCATCCAAGCCGCCATTGGCTGTTCCGAAGCCCTGCGCATATCCAGTAATACCGCCTGTGGCCGTGGAAGCCGCTGCGGTTTTCAGGAATTGTGGCAGCGTGGCCTTCTGAACATTCTGCGCTACCGTTGACAGAAGAGGGCCAGCCTTCGACATAGCATCAAACAGAAGCTTTCGACCGGGTCCGAAAGCGCCAAGGCTCCCGACCGTTTCGACCACGCCACCGGCCATGCCGTTTTGCTCTTGGCCTAGCCGGTAACGAGCCTCTTCAAGCTGCTGAACATCGTTAAATGTCTGTTGTGCGCCGGGTCCACCGCCTCCCATAACCTGACGTAGACCGGAGCCGATACCAGCTACACCACCGGCAATCTCATCACTGAAACCCAGAACACTTCCCGCCATGCCCTGTTGTGTGGGGTTGACAGGAGCCAGAACCGAACCGCTATACTCGGCCCATTGCTCATCATTCATATCAGGGAACTGCCCCTGCCTGACGCGCTCCAAAGCAGTGTCATAATTCATCTGTGCCGAATTAGGATCGGCTGATACCTGCGGAAGGTTCGGACGCTGGCCCGCAGCTACCTGTTCTCTTGCTCGCTGCGCTGCCCATTGTGCATACTGTGGCGAACCGGGAACCGAACCCGCTGGAGGCTGAGAATTATCTACGGCTGGAGCGGGGGAAGCGCCGATAGAGGCCGCTATTTCATCAACAGTGGAATTCTGCTGTTCTGGCGTCATGCTCAGAAAGCTATCGTCAACCGTTACCTTTTGGCCGTTGATCGTAAGCCTTGCCATTATTGATCCACCGTGAAGGAAACGCCAGATGAGGTAGTGCGAGGCCCATTAGGCTGTTGATTAGCCCCGCCTGTGAACTGAGTTCCGCCAGCAATACGCCGCGCATTCTCAAGGCCACGAGCATAAATATCACGAGCCTCTTTTACCGCCTTGATAAAATCGGCTTCTGTTGTGGCGGTGGAAGCCCGATAAATAGCCTGAGTGCCCTTCGCGCCCTCTACTTCCGAGATTGCCCCGCTGCCCTTCATGGTATCGAGGGCCTGCAAGAATGCTTGCCCCTGCGTCTGGTCAAGCCGGGTCTGGAAGTTTGCCTTCTCGGTTCCTCTGATAGCCGGGAGATATTGGCCGGTAGGAATACCGAACGTATTGCCGAACTGCTCCTTCATCCCAGCGTTAGCTACCGGCTGACCGTCTGGCCCTGTCACAACGTTGCTGTTCTCATCCGTTTGGTAAATCAGCCCATCAAGATTACGGAGTGCAAATTCAGCGTTCGCTTCGATGGAAGGCAAGTCAAGAGCGCCCTGCCCCACGCCAGCACCGTACTTAGCCCCAGCGGATCGCTCGGCGTTAAGAGCGCCGGGATCGAATGTCATGCCTTCTGGGAGCGCCGAAGGGACAAAACCATTCTGACCAACCTGAGCCGGGACGATGTTACCCTGCGGATCGCGAAGCGTATAGACCGTATTGCCTAGCTGACCGCTTCCGCCACCAGCGCCCCCAAACACCTGAGCAATGGCTGTATCTCGGTCAACGCCTTGACCCACAAGATAGTCAACGTCCTGCATATTTGAGGTAGGGTCCATGCCTTCGGCGGGCTGCATGCGCCTGAAGGCCTCTGTCATCGCCGCGCCGCCCTGCCCTGCCTCCACGAGCGGAACAAGATCGGTATAGCCCTGCGAATTAAGCCAATCAGCCGTGGACTTTAGTTCGGCGGCTTTAGCGGCTTTCTCAGCGCCCTGTTCTGCACGATAGTCATCAATGCCAGCGCCAGTGGCAAGGCCCTGCGCAGCACCGCCCCAGCCACCCGATGCAAGGCCTGCACCAAAGTTGGTAATAGCATTGCGGTTAGAGCTAAGGGTTCTGTAGAGCGGATTATCGCTAAATCCGAGTGATTCACCAATGCGGGCCATTAGAAGAATGCTCCTGCTGCTGCCGTTCCGACGCCAAGTGCTGTTTCCCACCATGGGCGCTGTGGCGTCGTCATGGTGCCCGTCTGCGTGGTGCCTGAGGCTGGGGCTGTCCCGCTGAAAATACTTGCGCCACGTTGCAAATTATTCCATCCAGCGTTGTTCGTAACGTCGAAGATACGCGCCTTATCCTGAGCCTGAGCCGAATTGTAAGCGTCTTGGATTTGACCGGCCTGAAGGAACGCAGAACCTGGCATTTGAGACGCGGAGTAGAGGCCTGGGAGGTTCTGAATAGCCTGCTGCTGCCTGCCATAATCGAGGCTTCCAAGCGCGTTCGTGGCGCTCTCTGCTACGTTCTGAGAGTGAGTATCGCCCCCAAATCGTCCATTAGTTGCAAACACTGAGTTAGAGGCCGTAATCGCATCATCCAGCACTCTACGGCGCGTAGGGTCATCAACCACATTGCCATTTGCAATATTAGCCTGTTGTCCAATCGCCGTGCTAATTCCGTTCGAGAACAACGAATTGTTGGGATTGTTGGCGATAGAATCGATGCCGGATTGTGTCTGGCTAGACATTCCCGGAACCATGCTCTCGGTGTATGGCTTTACACCCGCATTAAGCTGCGTATTGAGTTGGTTGCCGATTGTCGTTGCAGCCGCCTGCATCGCCGGATTGGTCGGCGCGCTGCTCTGTACTGTGGTTTGGGTGTCTGTACCGCCGCCGCCCATTATGCTACCAACTTTCTTTCGATGCCGTTCTTCGCGCCACTAAACGGCGTGTATTCCGGCAAAATCCTATTCCAGTCACGACCACAAATCCGATGGGCCTTGCACCCTGCCAACTTGGCGACGTTCTCAATTGCTCCGACAGCTTCGCGAATAAGGGACAGGCGCGCCTTGGGCCCACCCTCAATCTTGCCAGCAATTGCAGTCGTCCAAGCCACTAAACCGTCATCCTCATCAAGCGTTACGACCCAAAGACCTTGAGCGCCGTCTTCGACCTCAAACAGCAATGCCGAACCTTGGGTTAGCCTATCATAAAGGCTTTGGACGTTATAGGTCGGGTCTTGGCGAATAGCGGGCCATAGAGCCTGCACAACCACCGGCCATAGACGCTCAATCCTGCCTCTTTCCATCATGGAAACTTGCATCACATCGCCGTCCTGTCGCCAGGGATATACGTCACCAGAACGTCTATCTGATTTGCCGCAGATGCCGTAGCCCTAAGCTGCTGATTGGCCTTGAGCACAAGGATAACATCGCGCGTGTATTCCTGCTTAGCAGTCATGGGCGCTGCAAACCGCAGATAGTATGAAATCCCGCTTTCGGTATCGTACTTTTCAAGCGTCAGGGCTGGCGTTGCGCCCGCAATCTCAGTCGCATAGATGCCGATAACGGTTGCGCCAGCCTGCTTGCCGTCCACAATCACCGTTGGGGTTGTGGTGGTCAGCTTCTTCTCTGCCGGGAGTAGAGCGCCGCCTTGGATCGTAAAGCTCATCGCGGGCCTCCGCTCGATGCGGTAATTCCATCGACGCCCTTAACGTAGGTCCATGCATCATTGGCAGGAACCTCCCATTCGAAGGCGATATTCTTGCCGCGCCCGCGCTGTGGAGTGCGCCCGCTATACTGCTTAGCCACAGCACCCTTCCACGTGATTGGAGCGGATAGGCTATCCGTCACACCGATTCGAAGAGTGGAGTTGGGCGCATCATCAATCGGTGTTGCCCAATTAATCATTGCGGTTGTGGGGCTGTTTTGAGCCGTTCCGGTAATCGTCGCGGCCATTGCATCGCCTGAGAAGATCGCAAAGATACCATCGGATCCGAGAGCCGCTAGGAACTGCTCACCGCCCTGCCAAAACCGATCATTGAACGGAATGGCTGGCATACTGTCCCATGTAGGCCAGATAGCCCCCGCTGCATCCCACGTGTAACCGGATGTAGCAAGACGGCTTAGGAACGTAATATCGGTGTCCCATGTAAACCAACGTCGCGTGATGTTCGGACCCCAGCTATAGCCGAGAACCATGCCGGTAGAGGGCACAAGCCAAAGAACGATCTTCCGAGCCGGATCAATCGCAGCTTGAACGTCCTTCAATTGCGTCGTCGGCACCATTCGCAGGAACCATTTATCAACAAACCCATCCCCAATGGCCTCTAGGCCTGCTTGGGAGAAGCGCCAGAAGCCGTTTGTGGATAGGAAGTACACAACACCATCGAAACCGATGATCGACCGCTTGCCGACGCTGCCACGCCCATCCGCAATTTCCTGAAGCGACCATAGAGCGCCGCCCCCAGCATTGCCGAATTGGATAAGACGCATGGCATTGCGCTGAAAGATAACAGCCGCGCCGCTCTTGAGGGTTACGCCGCCAATCAGTTCGCCACCTGTTTCCACTGGCTGCTTGGTCGCAGCGCCATCCTTCCAATCATTCTGTTGATTGAAGTCAGAGTTGCGAATGAGCCGGTTATTGCGGTTTCCTGCCCCGTCCTTTGCGTCTAGGCCGAAAACCATGTTGGCGTTGATGAAGATTTCGCGAGGATCGCCAGCATCCGCGATATACGTTGGCGGCGTGTTCAACTCGATATTGTAGGACCAGAGCCCATCAGTGGTGTTAGTATAGAGCAACAGGTCGCCAAACTGCTCCGCAGACCAATCATCGCCCGGTGTGCAGCTATAGCCGTTATCGACCAGAGAATAGGCGTAGGAGGCGTCAACGCGGTAGAAGGCGTCTGATGTGAAGAAGAACACCTGTGCCGTTCCATCGCGCTTAATGCAGGTTATGCCGCCTCTTGGAGCGCCGGGGAGAGCATCAGTTCCGGGTTTAACAAGACTAGGTGCGGGACCATAACCATCAGGCGTAGGCAAAACACCCTCTGCCTGAGTGCAGACACCCACGGTATTAGCTTCAGCATCAGGAGCGAATGGGCCAAATACGTACTGCATTACCAGCTTGTCGGGATGATATTCCCGCTCCCAATCTTCGCATGCGTTTCAGAGCGGAGGGTTGACAGTGCGCGCTGTTCGGCTAGCGCCATACGAGCGGCCAAGGCCTCGTCCTCAACGATGTTGATGGCAAAGGAGAGCTTTGCCCCGGCACGGACTAGCTGAAATGCCTCATTCATCCACGGGTTGTCATTCACCAGATCGTCGGCTGGTTCCGGCACTTTCATGTGACCAAGAATGCGGATTTCGTATGCCTTGTTCGGCATTGGATAGATGCGAATGCCGCGATTGATGTATGCGTAATTATACGGCATGCCGGTGGATTGATTGTCGTCGGCAAGCCCTTCAAGCCAATCATATTCGACGCGCTGGAGGGTCATGGTGTTCTTGCCGCCCTCACGAATCAGCGTTTCATCAACGCGATAGAACTCAGCGCCAATCGTGCCGGTCAATGTGGGGGTGTTATAGGTGTAGAGATCGGTTCCCGCGACTGTGTTAAACGTCAGCGTCCGAAACTCATTAAAATAGAAGCGCTTGGGCTGATATGTTCGGATGGCGTCTGAAATAGAGGCGTCGATATCAGCGCCCCATTGTGCCTCATCTCGCTCAAGATCGCGGAGAACGCGGAGTCTAAGGTCAGCACGGGTAGCCATCTTTACCCCTTACAGGATTTCTCGTGCCGCCATAGTCCGGTGCCAATGTGGCGCTTACAGACTCTGCAGTGACCCTTGGGAGTTAGCGGCTCTACCTTGGGCGGGGATAGGCGCGGCGAGAATAAACCCGCCGCAACCTTGGTCATGATCCGCATTAGCGGTCTTTGTCATTCACGAACGTAACGACCACGTAAGCTTCGCCGGTCGTCGCGGCGGTGCCTGTCTGTGTGTATTTCACAAACATCTGGCTATCAGCGGCCAGTGGGCCAGCAGCCGTACCAGTTGGGGTAAGGTTGAGCTTATAGCCTGGAGTTGCCGGGATAGACTGAGCATTGGTCACGATATTATCGTAAGCCGTGGAGTTGGTGCCGACCGTCAGAACGTTGGTCGTGGCCGCATTGAACGCGGTTGTGACGTAAACGTAGCTCTCAAGGATGATAGAGCCCTTGCGGAGCCATTCAACGGGGATGCCGCCAGCCGCGCCAGCATCCGCAAAGGTGATCTTCTTGCGAATGTAGCAGACGGTATTCGGTACGTTCTCACGACCCTTAGGCGTTGCAGTGTCATTGGTTGCCATCAGGCTTACTCCTTAGGTGTGGGCCACAGCATAGGTGGAAACGGTGATGACGCCGAAGTCGGTGCCGTTGAACTGCGTCTTCTTCATGCCGTAGAGCGACTGTGCCGAAATGCCGAGTTCGCGCTTGTAATCGAACTCTTCTTCGACCCACTTGTACGGCGTGGTCTTGTCGTAGCGGTTGGAGAAGCCGATAACGCCAGCCTGAGCACCCATTAGGATGGCACGGCGAACGTTGACTTCCTCAGTGTTGAGCGTCGAATGAACGCCGGTCGGAACGTCTTCGTTCTCACGGAGGACAACGCCCATGTATTCGCCAACAGCGCCGGTATAGATCGGGTTATTGGAGATTTCACCACCACGGAGGGCAGCAAGCTGAATGTCAGCCCACGAGATAGAACCAGTCGCCTGCGCCTCAAGCTGAAGGTCAACAACCTGCGTCGGGTGGAGGTACATGACGTACTTGTCAGCACCATTGACGCGAACAGGACGAATGCGAGGATTGGCGAGGCGGGCGCGTTCCTTGGCCTTCAGGACCAGATCAAGCGTCATCTTGGCAGTCGTATCAGCGCCGACTGCCTGATCAGTTGCCAGCGAATTGCCATAGAGGCGCTTCGTTGCAGATGGTGCGAGAGTAGCGTTGAGGCCGGTGCGAACCAGAGAGGTTGCGACAACCTGCTCACGATAGGTAATCGTTGGAGCGGTATAGCCGCCCATCTGGAGGAAGAAGGCCAGCGACATGCGCTCAGAATACCAATCAGCCAGAGCCGATTTGCCTTCGTCGCGAACGTTGAACAGAACGCGCTGCTGATCAATGCCGTCCTCACCCTTGACGCGTACAGCGTGAGCAAGTTCGTTGATGAACAGGGTGTCCGAGAAGGTGCTAAGGCCTTCTTCGTTGCCTTCGAGAATCTGGTTTTCGGTTACACCGTCACCAGTCAGGCGACCACGCAGACCAAAGGTGATACGGTCGCCCTTGTCCTTGAACTCGGTCTTCTGCTGGATGATGGAATTTGGCCCCGTACCGATGAGGGGGGCAATCTCAAGGCCCTTGGTCACTTCATAGGAGAGCGCCTTAGCCTGAAGTCGGTTCGACAGGGCGTCATTAACGCCATAAGTCGTAACTGCCATTTTGAATGGCTCCTGATGGTTGCTGTTGAGGGTACACGCGATTATCGTCCGCGTAAGGACTAAAGCCGACAGGCTGGCTTTACCGCCTCAGTCCGTATCGTGGACAAACCGGACAGCAACACGCGCTGGAGCGAGTGACTTACGGTCACAAATCGAAATCAGCCAGAGCCGATGTAATAGAATTACGCGAAAGCGGCTTAGGATGCAATAGCAAGAGAAAACCCGCCACCATGAGGCAGCGGGTTTCTTTGTGGCTCGGATCGTGTTCGCGTTAATGTGGGTGAAATCCCACCCCGGAGCGCCGCGCTTCACACCTATCCTATGATTTTATACCGGCTACTGCCACTTCACCTTTCAGGACGCGCTCCCCATGATGCGATGACTATACGTTATATGCCTTGCGGAGTGAACCCCCGTTAGCATCCATATAAGACTTGAACTCGCCATCATCCATGCTCAGAACCTGCTCAAGCGTGAGCCCGCCCATATTAGCAACTGCACCGCCCGAATTGCCGAGGGACGTTCCTGCCTGCTTGGCCTTCTCCCGGTTCTGAGCGGCGGCGAATGCGTCACGGGCAACGTCAGGCTGTGCGGCGGGCGCTGGTGCAGGAGCCGCAGGCTGCATGTTGATATTGCGAGCCTTGGCGATACCCTTGAGGTACTGCACAATGGGAATACCACGCTGTTTGGCATAGAGCATATGCTGACGCTCAAGCGCCTGCGCTTCTTGAACTAGACTCTGCTCTGGAATACCAGCGGCGCGAAGCTCGTTAATGTAGCTGTTCCAAACCCCATCGTACATCGTTGAAAGATCAGGTTCGGCAGCGGCGGTAGCCTGGAATTCAGCCACGCTTTCATCGAACACGGTCTGGACGTACTGCTGTTCTTCGGTCTGCTGCTTGGTTTGGGCTTCGGTTTCACGTGCCGCTTTCGCCGCATCAATCTTCTGCTGACGATCCCACTGGAGATATTCCATGGGCTGCGTGAGCGGATCGGGGATTTGATCTTCAAGGCTTGGCTGTTGTGTCGGAGCGGGCTGTTGAGCCTGAAGGATGATATTCAACCGCTCTTCAAGCCGTGCACGGGCCTCGCGTTCGGTCTTTAGATCAGCTTCAGCCGCCTTGCGCTTCTCATTGGCAAAGTGGAATGTCTTATGAGGGACAAACTCAGACTTGCCTTTGCCCTTCTCCTCATCATCAGGTTTTGGAGGATCAATCTCAGCTTCCTGATTCTCAGGCACATCGGAAATTGCGGGTGTTGGCTCTTCCGGCTGCGTTGATACTTCCTCGCCAGCCGCCATCTTGCCGAGAGCTTCGTTTACAGCTGCCTCATCCATGTTGTCGGTATCATGCTCTGGCGCTGCGTTCTCGTTGATCATGCGTATGCACTCCTAAGCTATAAGGTCGCTACCCAAGCGTAATAAGGTTACGCGCCTATTTCATCAGCGGCGTCCAAAAGCAGCTTTTTACACCGCTCTAGAAGCCACAATACCGTCGCGCCATCTGCTATTGACGACGCAAAGAACTCATCGCCATCTTCCGTATAGCCAAGAACGACGACGCCAGACATTTCCGCCTCTGATGCACTCTTTAGAACGCGCTCTGGAGGCAGATCAACCTTACTCAGCCAATGCGGATAAATCACGTTACCTTCGCGTTTCATCCCCAAGCAACCTCATTGGCCTTGATGGTGTTCTGTTGCGCCATCGCCTGCTGTTCTGCGAAGGCCTTATAAACTAGCTGGATCGGCTCAAGCTGCGTTTCTTGCGCAATCTGCTTGGCCTGTTCCTGTTTAAGCACCGCGTCAGCCTCAGTCTTGGCGTTATCCGCTGCCTTGCCAGCCAGTTCAAGCTGCAAGCCTGCCTGTTGAGCCTGCTGCGCCTGCGGATCGGGCTGCATAGCCTGCTGGGCCGCTGCCCTGATCTTCTCCACCACGCTTGGCGGGAATGGCGAGTATTCCAGAAGCTCCAGAAGCACCTTGGGCGGCATGCCTTGGATGAACGGAACCATCATCTGCCAGACCTGCATCTTCTGATCGGCGGTGTTGATCTGATCGTCAACGATAATGTCGTACTTCACATCAGCCTTGAGCATGAGCGGCACAACCTGGGCTGCACCCTCGCCATTGATGCGAACCAGACGACCATCATTGAGATAGTTCTGAATGATGTACAGCATCACCTTACCCTGATCACGACGATACCGGCGAAGGTTGTCGAAGATCGGTGCGAGATTGTTCAAGCCAGCCTGTTTGCGCTGTGCCTCAAGGCTTGCGGCCTGTGTGGCCTGACGTAGCCCCATAAGCTCATCAGAAACGCCCGTACTGTCCTTCACCGACTGAATTGCGAACATCATCATGTTATTGAACGATGCATCCATGGTCGGCTGGTGCTTGGGCTGAATCTTGCCGTTCTGCAAGGCTCCGGGGAGAACCTTCGTCACCTTCTCAGGGCGCGAGAATGTTCGTTCGAACTCACGAATATCCTCAACCGCGTCATCCTCAAGATAAACGCCGCCCTTGGCATTGGTATTGAGAATGTGTAGCGCTTGGCTCATCCACTTGTTGGCCCAGCGCTGTGGGTCTTTCATCAAGCGCATAAAGCCGTATGGGAGGCCGGTTGTGCGGTCCAGATAGCACGTGACGAACTGGAATGAGAACTGGTCAGGAACCAGCGCTTCAGTCTCTCTGAGGATTTTAGCCCCCATAAAGACGTTCATGATCTTTGTGACCTTCTTCTTGGTCGCGTAGATCGGCAGGCCAACCATATCGGCGCGTTGTTTGAGAACTAGGTATTCATCCTCTGGCACTTCAGCCTTTTGTCCGGTATTGCCGTCAATGACCTCATAGACCGTGACGCGCTTCTTGTACTGAAGCTGCGCAATTGTCACCATAGCCTCATCGCGGCCATCGCCCTTGGGCTGTCCATCGCCTTCGTAGAGGCGGGATTGCTCACGATCCACCGGAGATTCGCTGTTGGTGTCGTATTTGGCCCAGCGAGCGTCTAGGTCGCCCTTCTCAGGCCTTGAGCCATCGGGCAATTCTTCGAACATATCCATAGCTGCGGAACATGGCATA
>Ga0247815_10000278_pt1 | contig 40592 bp, 37 predicted proteins | sample UWRJL194509B1_FD_181014 | JGI IMG/M metagenome (GOLD analysis project Ga0247815, IMG submission 181014) | Plant litter microbial communities from Arlington Agricultural Research Station in Wisconsin, United States - UWRJ-L194-509B-1 | ecosystem: Environmental > Terrestrial > Plant litter >...
TCGTGCGTGTTATCCGATAACGCTTCACAGTTCGCCACGCTCATGACCGCACAGCGGTATCGGGCTCGAATCTTCGCTGCTGTTCGCTCAAGAGGGCGCATCTGTCGTCATTGCAGATCTCAACCTCGAGGCTGCTGAGCGAACTCTGTCTCTCATCAAGGAGGTCGCACCGGGTGCTGAGCAACGCGCTATCGCCGTCAAAGTCGATGTCGGCGTCGAAGCCCAGATAGAATCTCTCGTCCAAACGACCGTGGCCAAGTTCGGGCGTCTTGACATAATGGTCCGTCACTTTCTCTTCTTCTACATGTCATATGATCTCATCTGACCCCACGCCACCCATTCGACTTGCAGTTCAACAATGCCGGCATCATGCACCCAGACGACGACAACGCTCTGACGACTCCAGAGAAGATTTGGGATCTCACAATGCAGGTCAACGTCAAGGGCGTCTGGTTTGGCTGCAAGCATGCGATTACTGCGATGCGCCAGAACCCCACCGACGCGTCCAAGCGTCTCCGCACCGGCGGCAGCATCATCAACACCGCCAGCTTCGTCGCTATCATGGGAGCTGCCACTCCGCAGCTTGCTTGTGAGTCTAGTATAGTCTTATCGTACAAACTCGCGCGCTTATCAACGCCGATTGTCGTGTGCAGACACGGCATCCAAGGTTCGCTAGTGCGCCCATACTAGGGTTAAGCTGACGGCACACTGCAGGGCGCCGTGCTCGCAATGACACGTGAGCTCGCTATGGTTCACGCTCGCGAGGGCATCCGCTTCAACTCCATTTGCCCCGGCCCGCTCAAGACTCGTACGTATTGTGGACCAGCCAAATACGTCTTCCCCGCGTTCTTACTCCCGTCCACCCCTACAGCGCTGTTGATGAACTTCCTCGACACCGATGAGAAGCGCAACCGTCGGCTTGTTCACCTGCCCATGGGCCGCTTTGGCGAGGCTGTCGAAATCGCGCAAGGCGCGCTCTTCTGTGCGGCCCTTCTCTCTCTCTCTCTCACCTGGTTCTCATCACATCCTGACCCTGACTCTCAATCAGTGGCAAGTGACGAGAGCAGTTACATAACAGGTGCAGACTTCAAGGTCGATGGTGTACGTGTGCCCGCATTCCCGTTGATGGAGTGCTTCCTCGCTCACACCCTCATTCATCCTTAGGGTCTGTCCAACTGCTATGTTACCCCACTCGGAGAGCCGGCGCTCGAGCCGCCTTCCACCCTGGTCCCGAAGCAGTAAGTAGATCATCCAAGTCAGTGCTCCGTGAAGCCTGTGCGGCCAGCTGCCTGGAGTCACTTGTACCAGTAATCTCTTCCATTTACGAGGATAAATTGTGTTTTCTTGGGATTTCAGTGCAGGAGGAATGTGAATTAGGCTTGACAAGAACCCACCAGTGGCGAACAATGTTCTCAATCCTAATCTCTACAGCCACCCCACGGTGTCTGTGGATCAACGAGCGTCAAAGCAACAGCTGGCTACGAGATCGCTCGGGCGACCTATTATTGCTGGTTTCTACTACGCAAATGTGGACGCGGTCGATAGTCTCGATAGGAGGCAAGGTGAGGTGACCTGAAGGATAACTATTGCACCAGCTCATTTAGACGGCATGAAGAAAGAGGCGGATTAAATAAGCCTGAGTTAAGAGCTTGAGGATCAGATGTAGGTTTTGTTGATACGGGCGGGGTTAGTGATGCACCGGGATAGTTGAAGATATTGCTCTATGAACTGACCAAACAGTTGACGCACCGCGAGCTTTTTCAAAAGCTGTGACAGCTAGGAGAATCCCCAGAGTTCTATTCAATTTGGCCGAGATCAAGTGGAATGCATGAGAATTCGATGAGACAGTTGTGAGGTCGGCATAATCGCCGGCCTATTCCGACGTTTCCGCACGTCTGCCTCTCACATCATCATGCCTCGCAAACAGGCCGACTTAGTGGCCGTTCCTGCACGCTCGTCGCGCGCGTCGAGTCCTAGCGCCAGCGTTAGTGGCAAGCCTACACCTCTACCTCTAACCTTGTCTGCGGAAGGTAACGCGTCGCGTGAGGTTGTTCGCGTGAACAACGCCAGCGCGTCCGAGCTCAAAATCGCCTGTGACGATGCTCTTAAACGGGCAAGTATCCAATCTTCTATACCGCCATGCTCTGAGGCTAACTTCGAGTCACCAGCTGCTTTCGCAACCCGGCGCTTTCAAGACAATCCACCTGCACACCGACGTCCGCTTGGTACTCGGCTGGGGATCAGTCATCGTATCAGCTCTCACTGGCCTGTACGGCTACAAAAACGACTTTGAAACTGCGAAGCCAGTGGTCTGGGCTGGTGTAATTTTGTATGTTGAAAGCCCAACGCGGACTCCACGTCACTCGAACTGACCGCCACGCGCGCCCAGATATATTCTCCTATCATCGGCTCAGACTTTGTACGCCTACTTCGTCGAGAAGGACATCGTGTTCGAGGGCAAGCGCAAGACATTGCAACATAGGGTGCGCTTTGCCGTGACTGGCGTACTCATAAAGTTGGTCCATTAATCTGAGGTGTTTACAGATAGAAACCGAGCGCATCACGGTTACCTCCAAAACGCTGCCTCCGGCCGCAGCTGGATCAGCACCGCGGTACGAAGTCAACGTGTCGTACGTGCACACCACGAATGGTGGCAAGCTGCTCCTCGACCGGTCCACCCACGCAGGCGAGCTTGCGTACAATTCTTGGTTTGACGGGAAGGGGACAATGGACCAGGACGCATTCGATGCGTGGGTTCACGCACTGGTCTCCAAGGCCATGGGCTCCGATCCTCAGCTATCTGAGGCAAACGGGAAGCAGTAGGTTCGTGACTTGTTGTCCATATTTCATTCCTGTTACGCGAGTCCCGAATGGAACTGCGGCTTTTTCCACGTCCAGTAATCGTGATTGGCAAGCTCTGATGTTTCGTCAATGCATGAATGGGGCTCGCAAGAATCCGCCTTCTCAGCTACGCGAATGTCTCCTTGAGCAGGGACAAGTCGTATCTTGTCTGATGCAAACGATCGAAGGACGGTGCTTTCAAGCGTTTCCGAGTTTGTATCAGGTGTGTCACCTCACTGAACCACGACAGACGATATCCGAATCACAACACGGACGTCTGAAAGTGAATCTGTGTGCAACATTACATACCATACAACATCTATACAATTATCCCTCTCTTTTCAGTCCTTTTTGACCTTCTGCATGCTACGCCGAGAGTCCAGCGCGTACCAGATTGTACCGAGCAGAACCATTGTTGCCCCACACCACAACCACGCATTGCTGTTGCCCTTTCCGAGCAGTACAACGCTGATCCAAAGCGAGATTGCCTTGCGCAGAACAAGGATGAGCGTCACCGTCAGCGATGACACTCTCGTCGTCAGCCTGTTGACGCCCATCACGCAAAGTAGCTGTGTTCCGAGGTTGAGCGCGAGCGGTACCCATAAACTCGGCACTGTCACCGCGGCACGGGCCCACCACGGTACTTTGACCATCGCGAAAGGTCCGCCGATCCGCTGTGCAGCCAGACCTGCCAACGAGTCTATACCGATATGGAATGGCGGACTTGCGTTGGCGGTGTGGATTTGAGCGGAAATGTCGCCCCACATCATCGCGAACATGGGCATTGCAAGGACGTGTAGGTAGAAGAGTGCCTCCTCCCAATGTCCGCGGCCATACAACTTATAGACGCGGTCCTGTTCGAGACCCATGAAGCTGGAGATGACGAGTGCGAGAGCGAGGATGGCGATGCCAGAAAGGTAGGTCGCCGTGTCTGTCGTTGCAGTCGTGGAAATGCGTGGGCCACGAGGGACCGCAGAGTATGTGCTTGCCGCGACACCTGCAGAAACCAGCAGAATGGAGAGGACCTGATCACGTGTGTACCTGCGGTTGAGCGAGTTAGAGTGGATGTGAAATGGAAGCGTGCAGGCGTGCGGACCTTCGCCCCGTGAGGTATCCACATAACATGTTGGTGAGGCTGCCTGCGCTGCGAAAGATGATGTGCACGGCCATAGGAACCTTGTACGCAAATGCGATGTTGTTGAGGAGGGACGTGACGAGGAAGAGCGTGACCTGAATGATCCAGACGCGGATAGGAATCTTGCGTGGCTTGAGACGGATGTGCAACAAACGCCACCAAAACGGGCGACGTGGCGTGTGGGACGCAAAGAGGCCGGACGCCTCAACTACTTGCTGACCAGACTGGTCGAGCAGAAGGCGGGATTTGGCGCTGGCTGACGGCGTCGCGCCGCCTAGATGAATGGACGCGTCCCCGACACTGTTCCCCGACGCGAAGACTACTCTAGCTCCGTCTGCATCTCGCAATCTTTGTCCGAGTTCGTGTTTGAACTTGGCGACATGTTCGGCCGAGTTCCCATGAACAGAAACCGTCAAAGGGTCGCCACCATGAGGTGCGGTTGCAATAGATCGTACTGCACGCCCAACCGGGTCCTGCTGTTGTTGCGAGTCTTCGACACGCAGGTGCTTCCCGAGACCAAAGAGCGAGACCAGCGAGAACTGAGCGAACGTGACGAGCTTCCCAGCATACGGGTTCTCGTCATTCAGCCACTCAGTGGCCAGTGCATTGCTGCAACGTAGCAGTTAGAGTCAGCGATGCTACAGGTTCCGAGATGGATCGCACCTGCAGCAACCACCAAATACCAGCGATATGACGGTGATCCATTCGCTGGCGGTGGCCTGGACCACAGCAAAAGCAAGGTTGGAGGTCGAAGACATGCCGTGAAGCCGACCCGCGTTTGCAGTCCGACGCGGGATCTTGCGAACTCACTCCTGGGCTCTTCCCGTGCGTCTTCGATTTGATTCCCATTTCGTATCGCTTCACGTCATGCATAGACTTGCAAGGGTGGCACGCCCTGCGCGAACACTGCGCACACTCTTTTCGAACCCGACAAGGCAGCTCAGCTCTCTTGAAGCTCTTCGCGTCGTGCGGGTTGCGCTCAAAAATGGCGAAGACGCAGACCTCGCACTACAGGCTGCCCTCGGCTTTCCACCACCCCTTCCACCACCACCTCCCATGGTCGCCGCAATATTACCAACTGGCGACACACATGATGTTCCATTAGAGTTCGAGCAGGAAGAAGCAGACGACTTTCCGTCTGACGTCGCGCCAGACGCCGAGCCCGAGTACTCGTTCCCCATCCCACCCGTTGAGCCAGACCTGCGACTATGGAACGTCCACATTGGTGCATATCCTCGATTAGCAGCACATGCCCTAATCCATGGCCACATCCGCGAAGGTCGTATCCTGGAGGCAGGTACAGTTGCGTACATTCAGTTGCGCCACGGCGTCAAGCTCGCGCCGCAGACACTCGAAATTCTTATCGACGCGCTGTGTCCGCCATCAACAGTACTTCCGGGTATACCATTCAAACCAACGATCACTATCGACCCGCTGGAGAGCACGCGCATCTTCGATGAAGGGCTCAGTAGTTTCGAGCGCGACTTGGATACTGGGACGGCCATGGCTCGGTTACTGCTCAAGATGGCACGTGAGGAGGGCAGTCCAAGGTCGTGGACCATGTATCGCAGCGTGTTGGATGGGATATTGATACAGAGGCGGTTGGCGACAGCGGCGATGTTTTATGCAACTCTGTGTCATGACTGGCAACTGCACACCGAGCTCCTGCGACGAAGGGCCCCCGTGGCAGAGTCCTCCATAGCAGAGCTTCAACAGGTGGAATCAGCGACAGCGTCTGAGGCCTCACCAGAGCCCGTACCGGTGCCAGATCCAGAGTATGAGCCTCCCTTTAACGAGCGTGATCTAGCCGACGCCGAGCGGATGGGCTTTGGCGACGCCGCCCACCCGCCACCACCTCCCCATCGGAGGCTCTTGACGCGCGTTATTCAGGCTGTCCTCCGCCCCGAGATTGTCGATATGCGGCGGCCCGACAAGCGCATCACCGTCGCCCCGACATGGGACCGCGACTCGATTATCGCCATCTTCCTGCTCGTAGAACTCATAGAGCGACGCAGGCTCCCGATTGTGGACATCTCGCAACTCATCATCGCGGCCGGCGAGGCACTGAGAGCCGGCATTCATGGTGTCCCCGTCAAGATCCACCGTGGCGAGATTCGGCGCGTCAAGGCGCAGAATCACATCGAAAGCGTCATGCGCAGCCTGCTTTACGACCCCGTCGTGCGGAAGCACCAGCAGGGTTCGTGGGACCTGATGCTGCCGTTCAAGCGGGATACATTCCACGAGCTGCTAGGCTTTGGACTGGACCGCAAGGTGCCAGAAATGGAGTTGCAGCTGCTGGTGGACGGGATGTACGAGGCAGATGTAAAACCAGACTATGAGACGCGACAGATACTGCTCCAGCGGTGCAGGCTCTCACAGAACAAGATCGTGGATGCGGTCCTCGAGCGGATGGAAAGGGAGTAATCTAACCATAGCATGTACTGTAGTTACACTTGAAGCCAAACTCCATTCAAGATTCCTCTTCGTTCATGGCCTTGATCAACACGTTCTTACCGAGCAAGTCGAATCCGAGAATTGTCCTCCCAGGCCCGCTCTGCATACCGCGAAAGTTGGCGTAGCCGGCTAGTGCATTCTTGATATATTCGAGCACAGCGTCTCGTGCCTCTGCCTGTACCTCCTGGCCCCTCTTATGCACCAACACCACGTCAACCGGGTGCCTTGCCGTAAGTCCCTCACGCGCCTTAGCCAGCTTCGCATCGAGGTCGGCCCTGCTCACACCCCAACTGAACTGGACCTCCTTGCGCGACTTGTTGAGTCCCGACTTTTGCGCGACGAATTTGTCCTTGCGCTCGCTCGCAGCCTCGTGCCTGTCGATAATCTTGACAAGCGGTCGAGTTGGTGACACAAGTTCGACATGGTACCGCTTCTTGTCGAACCGCCTAAGTACGTCGTCGAGCAACTCTGGCGGGCCTACGACTCCGCTGTTTGGATCCTTAACCTCGACCATTGTAAACAATTGCTTAATATCGCGTCCGCGTAGTCGGTCTTCGGCGCTGGCGGCCTCGAATTGCTTGTTGCGGATCTCGGACCGCTTCGGAGTGGGTGCGCCGCCAGGAGCCTTTTTGACCATGCCAGGTGCCAGCATCCAGTCACTCATGCTGCGCGACTGTAGCATAAGCGCATGGCTGCACGCATAAAACGACGCAAAGGTGCGGCTACGTGCGGCCAGTATGAGCGACATGTCGGGAGAGGTTTAGAAAGTTTGGCGGGATTCGAATTGTGCGACGCGCTCTTCTTCCTCTTGATTTTTCAGATGGTAAGTTGTCCAAGCCGTCTCGATCGCCCAGACTCTCGAATGATGCCAACACACCGTTTACGCTTGAACGGGGGAGGCTACCACCTCCAGCTGCGCGTTGCGCCTCCGTTTTTCTCGTCTTGAGAGGACATTGGTTGCGCGTGCGGCGTTCCCGTCATGATTATCTTTTCATAGTTACTCTGACTCCTCGCCTGCTCGTCCCGTTGATTTTTATTCGATTACTGACGCGTTTTCTCTCGACTAGGTAATTTAGATTAGATCTGGCTCTACAGATGATCTCTAAGTGGTGGTGTAGGTGACTTCGAATACATGCATATGAAATCTACTCCAATAGTCTGAAGTTATGAGACCCTACCTCTCGATCGAGAGTTCTTTCGGCCCTGCTCTCCTTGACGCCGCGCGGCGCAAGAGCCATGCGATGTTCTCGTACACCACGAACGTTACGCACGTCCCCGGCAGCACACGGACGAGATTTGTCGCGAGACCGCGGTAAAATGCGCGAGCACCTTCCTCGCGCATCGTTCTGGAGATCGTCGTGCGAATGTTTGGGTACAGATGTGCCGTCGCATTATTCTGGGGACTTGGTCAGCGGAAGAAAACTATCACGATGGCCGAGCATGCGTGCCTGTATCCTCGATCGCACGACCTGGTAGGGGTATGTGATGACAAGCGCCATAAGTTTCGATGCACCCGACATGAGTGTGTATGTCGTGTTTGACTGCAAGGTGAGGGGGTGGTCAGTGTGAGCATAGCGCACCAGCGGCAAAAGGCCATGACATACCAGTCTGTCAGCTTGGATGTTCCACTCGCGGCCTGCCAAATCGTATCTCTTTCTTTTGGCCTCGAGTGCGAGTCGCTTCATCTGCTCGTACCCCATGAACTGGATGGCACCGTTCGAAACACCAACGAGTGCGAGAAGGGTCCCGCGGTACCAGCCCCGCACACCCTCTTCGCGGTATATTGAAGACAGACCGTCTGCATAAAACATATAATCATTAAGCCAGTCAGCTTCTCGTCGCATTTGTAAATTGAGCCAGAAAGATAACACGCACGCCAGAAACCGCGGTATGCGTTTGGAGAATCGGGAGTCGTCGTGAATAACCGCACTTTCACGACCCAGACAGGGTTCGTCATGATGGCCGTCACAGCACCTACGAAAGTGTGAGCTGGCCAGCACATTTTCAATCGAGCAAACACGCGTCGACGCACTTGCTTCTGCAGAATACCGCAAGTATTGCGCAGACGACAATGCTCGAGACGTATCGCCTTCCTGCGCGCGCGTCTTCAAATACGTATAGCTGCATGCATGTTTTAGCTCCAGTGCGCGCTGTTCAGATGCTTGAACTCACAAGAGAAAGTACAGCCCCCAGCTGCTCGCATTCCCAACGATATTTGTGCCGAGACCCCTATACAGTCCCTTCGCGCCTCTTGTTGTGTATATCTCTTGCAGCGCCCCATATATTGCACGCCCTGCTCCGAGACCAAAGCGGCCTGCAGCCTGCGGAGGTGCTGTGGCGACTTGGAACTTGACCTTGAGCAGGTCGAGCGGCTGCATGCAGAGCACGGCGACCGTTCCCGCGCCAATGCCAGCTACAGCATGGTCCTATGAAGGAGAGTTAAGAAGGAAGACGATGGCGGCTGGATGGAGCGCACAAATGCGGGATTGGGGAAGAAGCTGCGCGAGGTGGACGGTGCAGGGGACATGCCACGAAGAGTACGCGAGTCAGCAAGAAGGAGATTCGCGACGAACCGTGTCACTCCGCTCCGGGTCTTCACGCCACTAACCAAACAAACGATATTTACGACTGGAGAGAGCTGTTTCACGACACATCTTTGCGAACCTATTTCGTCAAACTCACAGCCTATGATAATTTTGACGCGAGTGCGTCGCTGCTCCACGCGCAGTTGGCCATGCTCTACATTTGTTTAAAATGGCTTCGCTTTAGTAGTACAAGTACATGAGGTCCATCTGATATGGCGTCATAGTGTCTGGATACGGTATGACTCTGGTAAAACTACATAATGAATGCATGCGGACCGGAGAGATTGGGTGAGAGATGAGGAACAGTACTGGCCGTTCGAGAGGTTGGCTGGTAACAACGGTCGGCGAGCTCCACAGTTCAGACCTGCTCAGCTGGGACCGGGGAACTTGTGACTGCCGCTCCGGAATTTGAGTGGCCGACAAAACGCGGTGCCAATGCCCGTGCAATGGCAGTGGGTGCAGCCCTGACGTATCGGAGTATCCAGGTGGGAAAACTCATGTGCGGACCAACCTCCACAACTTTAGGGTCCACCGACAGTCCCGTAAATTCAAGATGCGTGGGACAGTCGGGACATGGGCCCAGGGCGTCTATGTGCTCAATGAACGCCGCAGCTGTTGGAAACACATGTTGATACCCGCTCCAGCTTCGTTGCTCAGCCGGCGTCGCTTGGATCTGAGCCCGAGTTGTTTCCCACCATTCTGGAGACAACTCCCGCCCATGCTGTACAAACCTTACAGCTTCTGGAGGATAGGAGATACCACAGATGGTTCTGTAGCCGCGGTTGTGGCCAAGTAGTTGCTGAGCTTCTGCGCTCACATCCAATCCGCTACGCTGGAGTGCGCATAGGTGAGTCGCTAAGGTCTGTGTCGGAGGAAAGAGAGCCATTTCCATATTTGAGGCGTCAATACTCCACAATAGGTCCCAGCAGCACCGTTCATCCGCGTCTGCGGTGAGGATGTTGACACGACTATGGCGTCCGGCGTCTGCAGCGGACATGTACTTCTCAGCCAGGTGCCGAGATACCAATTCACAGTTGTCCGACCCGATCAAGAAGGGGAGAATGATATGCATGCGCTCCGCATGTTGCGGGGATTCGGCAATGTTAGTGAGCAACTGTCGACCGACTGCACCGATCTCTGCTGACCAGAAGTCCACACCTGCCACGAACCGACTAAAGAGGAAGGCGATAGTATGGGCCTCTTCAGATTCTGGGCGTAGTTTTGAATACTCGACCACCGCGAGCACATCTTTTAAATGCCCTATGGAGAGACCGGCAACGCCAACTGGACAGTGGCGTGCAAAAGTTTGAGCCGCGGCTTCAAGCGGGCCGGACTCGGAGAGAAGTTTATCGGTATCGCGCATAATGGCGACCAATGTAGCGAGGGTGCGAATCCGAGCCTGCTCTGGCGTATGCATGAGATCAAAGTAGTCGCTCCTGTAGGGTGGTTCGGGTAGCATCGGCATAATAAGGTGAACAGTGGAGTGGACCGTGCTAAACACAGCGCGCCACTCTGCTACCGTCAAAGTAGATGATCCCAGAGGGAACATGAGCGCACAGAGTATCTTAATAATCTGCAGCCATGCTGTGCCATCACGCACCCGCAGAGGTTGAAGGAAAGCCAGCGCAAGGGACGATGGGAGATAAGGAAGCTGTCCGGTGGTGTGGCTCTGGTCCTTATCGTCTACCCAGACGGCGAGACTATCTGCTACTTCATCGAGAAAAACCAGACCCAGCGACTGTGAGACTGCCATAGCTAGTAAAGGAAGGTCGTGTGTAGTGTGCTTCATCCATCTTTCGAGGAAGGCAAACATGACGTCCACTGTTTGGCGAACACCATGGGGTCTCTGCCGCTCTGCAAAGTCGTAATACGAGCTGTAGCAGAGGAAGAGCATGGTGCGCAGTGTAGCTGCGACCTCAGCTGGCTCGGCGGCATGCCATGTCTCGCTGAGCCGCCAGAATCTTGAGAACGTCATCGAACGGACGACGGTATTGCAGAGTGGATCCGCAGATAAAGGTTCGCTGTACACCCCGGGACATTCCTCGTGAAACAGATGCTGGTGCTCTATGGGGTCGAGTGACCCAATTGCATCCAGTGCGATGTCAATTTCTTCGGCCACCGGGAGTGAAACGATCATCCATTGCAGGATCTTTGCGTCTAGGGCAGGTCCGTTGCTTACAAGCAAAACGTCCTCGTCGAAGGCGGGAGGATGCCAGACAGAGGTCTTCGCCACTTTTGGAACGCCATAGCCAATGCCTAAACGCAACATCAACGCGTGGTAATCTGACAGGATTGTCGAGTTCCAGGCGTCGTAAAGCTTGTGGAAAGCTCGTCGTCCCTGTCTTAGCAGAGGCGTGGCTGTTGGGCAATCACCATACCACAACGGTGCCAGCGTCGAACCTACGTAGAAGACAACAGCCACCACAGTCAATACCAGTATGAAGCCTCCAATGACCCAGTCAATGTCTGCAAGGAAGGCAACGAGTCCCGCAAAAAACAGCAACAAAGCTGCATGTAGCAAAACAGGCAGGAACGAGATGAATCCTTCTAGTCCCCAGCTCTCGAGCCCACTACAGAACACAGAGTGCCTCCATGCCCATCGACGATGCGAGCTGATGTGCCGGTGCATGCGTGAGGTGTACTCGCTCAACCACTGCTTAACAAGGATGGCGAATAGGGCGGCGATGAGTGCCAAGGCAAGACTGAGGAACCACAGAGTGTTGACTGTTCGAGAGAGAGCGCGTCGTTGGAAGTTTGCCAGATCAGGTACCAAAAGAGGCGGTGACCCAGGATCTGCATTATTCAGCGACGCAACGAAGGCCTTCGCAAGATACTCGGTGTAGTCGGGCTGCAACTGCTTGTAGCTAGTCGTTGGGGTCAGCCATTAGAGCAATATACTAATGGACATTGTATAACCCACGACTCGATGATGAACGCGGTGGCCACTGCGGAGAAGAGACCGGCCTGTCATCTTACATGAGCAACACGAGCAGCGAAGCCAGTACTGCGGTGTAACTCACAAAGATAAGCAAGATGTCGATGGTCTTATTCCAACTCTCGATTTGGTCATCATCGCGTCCGGAAACGCGATCACGATACAATTTCCAAACGCGGGCGTTGTCGCTGGCTTCTTCCCCAAAACTGCACGCTCGGTCAACAACATGAATGCCACCGCGTTGTCGCGGCATGCAACTGACCGGTCTGGTGGGTAACGCTTCTCGAACTCGGTGTACTTCGCCGGGTCCTTCATCGGGTACCGGTCTGCGCCGTTAGTCTATTCGTATAGTAAGTTGGTTGAAACCAGCTGCACTCACCATCGAACTTGACTTTAAACGGGTATCGTCGACCTTTGTTACCGATGCATCCGGGGTCTTCGTCGACATTAAGGAACGCGTGCACGTGTGGGGGAGACGTTTCTGTTTCTTGGTCGCAATTTGTTCTGTCACTGTGGCCATCACTCCAGAGACCGCAGGATGAGTTGCTTCGCGTCGAGCTAGTACCCAGTCGGTGGTCTTCAATCCCGCTGCTGATCGACGGGGATATTGGCGAGACTGGAGGAACCGCAGCCGGGTCCATCGGCTTGTAGGTACTGAGCCCGGTATGAGAGATGAAGCAAAGGGCAAGCAGCAATGACTGAGTTTCAATTCTGTCGCTTGGTTAGGTCTAACACAGCCGAATGAACCACTTCAGTTTGATTTGCAGAGACGAGAATTTAAGTTACAGATGGTTCGGTCAAACACAGTATCTATACACGAACCCGTAGTAGTGGTGCCTAAACTGGGATCCTTGGAGGGATGGATCGTCTTCTGTTGGGATCACGTGAGGCCGTCGCTGTCGCGACACGCATACTTGCTTGCATTCTTCGCCTAGGCGCCGAAAACGCAGATTTTGTCTCCCTCTTATCAGATTTGGACCGGGTGGACTGTGTCGGATTCGCAGTCGCCACTTCCCCACGCGTCCAACGACGTCTCCAGTTGTTCTCTCGTTTGTCCGAGCCGACAGCACCCCAGTTCGAATTTGGAACCGGTAGCCCTTTCGTCTTGGTCGTCGGCAGCGCATAAGCGAGCAGCTCTTTCCTTACCGGTACCGGGTACCGATATGGTGCCGTCGGCTCGCGGGGCAGGCGTCGCGCAGGTTCCACATCGATATCGTGTCCGATGAGTGAGTGTCGGATGCCGATGGGCACTTTGAAGCCGTCACGAACCATCTCACGCACGATTTCCAGCAGGAATGGGTCGCGGCGCGGTGGAACGAAGCCGTGGCGAATGTGGTCGTGCACCGCACACCGATACCGCCAAGCTCGGTGCCCAATCCCGGCGACCGAGCGCCGCCGCGATACATGTAGCCTACGGCCAAACAACTCAAGTACCGAGTTGTAGAAGCGCGCGTCGCGCCTGGGTGCCTCTGGTCGACGTACATCTGACCCACGCTGCCTGACCATCGTACGCCAGACGAGTTGGGCGCGTGTACGCATTGACACTAGCAGCATATGTGCCATCTCGCGTGCAGTTGTAGCTCTTGGGTGCGGTGTAGCGCTGTAGGACATTTGGCGCGGGTGGTATGAGGGGCCGAGGTCGGTACCTCGTAGCCAGTTGAAGTACGACCAGCCCACGACGAGATGCTGATTGCGCTGAGCATGAGCGAGACCGATGCGGGCCTCGCGCGCGTAACACTGCAACATCGCGGTGTATGCGGTGACATCCATGGTCCAGGGTTTGACGCCGCGGTTGACCTTCGGGTCCGCGCTCCAGCTCGCCTCCTCCGAAACCTGACCCAGATACCATACGCGTTCCGCCAGGCTCGTCTTGCCAGCACGCTTGAGCACGGCGATAGCAGTACCGAAGAAGTAAGGGCCGAGGATTACACCCCGGGTGGCGGCGTCGCGGAGTCGTTGGCGCAGCGTCATGCTCGGACGAGAACTGACCGGTTTGAGCTCCGGAAAGTACTTGTACAGCAGTTGAATTGCTCGCTCGTGCTGGCCTGTGGACCCGAGGTGCGCGAGGTAGACACAAAGCATGCGGCCGTCTGGCGTAAGCGAGTTTGGCGTGGCTTGCATGACTTGCGTATCCCACAAGTTCAGGTCGCGCGTGCCAAGCTCCTCGAGTGCGGACAGGAACGAGCCTTTGGAGGCAGTTTCCCCTGTCTTCTTCCATTGGTTGCGTGTCTCTGTGCGGTTGGTTTCAACGGTGGCGATTGGCTTCACTGCAAGGTTCGGCGTGCTGGCATCAACAATCTGCTTCATGAGCCTTTGTACAATGTCGTTCCGTCGGAGTAAGCTCGCGCGTCGAAGGATGATGTTGTATGTCACTTGATTGGGTTTGACGGGATGCCGGCGCGGGATGTTCATGTGGGCAAGTAGCGCACTGGCGCTGTCGAGGTCCATGCGGTGTCGCAACAGATAATCCAGTAGCGTGTTGTACGTCCTAATGTTGGGAGGATAGATCAAGGACGGTGTTTTTGCTGAGACGGCATTGCGATGCACGGGTAGGCGATGGGCGAACTTGTACAACGTGTCGTGAACGGACGTGTACACCTCTACCTCGACAGGATGACCATCAACGATCTTCTCCACGTAAACACTCGGTTCCCGTGGTATTCGAGAGAGGACAGCGATGAGATTGGCAAGAATGTTGAACTCGAGTTGACGGTGCTCGAGCAGCTCCGCGAGGTGATACGCGGCTTTCTTCATCTGATAGACCTGCGACAGGCTCGGATCCTTGATCCGCCCGCGCTGCTGCCTTTCGTCAAATGAGATGTTGTCCAGAATGCGCTGCAGCGTCTCCATCTTTGGATGAGGAATAGTGAGGCGGCGGTCGTCCAATCTTAACTTGCTCGCCGCGCGAATGTGCTCCACCGAGAGCGGGTGGCCATCGACCTCGGGAGAACCGTACGATGTGGCGCCTTCTAGAGATGGGGCATTTGACAATGCCCGCCGCAGTTGCCAGTCGCGAACGAGCAGGGCAAAAAGCAGCGCTGCAACCACGATCTCACCCTGAAGGAGACACGCGTCAATGAGACGGTCGTACATTCGCGAGCTGCGGTTGTTGCGGGTATTGCGCGCACATCGAAGGAGTTGAACGGCGACGCGGGTGCCGTCGGAGAGATCAGGATGGGCAAGCTGAAGTTGCTGGTTCTCGACCGCGAAATGGCCAGCCCAGCCCATGACGGCCAAATCTGCCTTGGAAGGTCCGGCATCTGCGTCACAAAGAGATGAAACGATTGCTTCCATAGTGCCCATGCGTATCCTATGACCTTCGAGCATGCGCGCGTGGGCGTATTCGGCTGCTGCGAAGGGCTTGCCAGTCCGCAGGAGGCCGTGGACCAAAGTATGAAGTGGAAGACGGGAGGACACATTGAAGCGGAAGTTGACGCTACTGAAGAGATCCACGGAAGATTGGGTGGTGTTCTGATCAGCGAGAATAGCTGCGTTCGCGAGGGCGAGGGCGCTCTGCGTATCGCGAGTTTCCAGGTGCCGTCGAATTCCTTGCGCAAGACTCCGCCCGCGCATCGCACGAGCTGCTGGAGCAGGATCTAGGGACACATAAGACTTGTTGAGATCGATGTTGAATTTGCTGCGGGCAAGGCGGGTTGGTGTAGATGAGAAGTACGAGACGTGCGGAACATTTCGTCGCGCGAGTGGCCGCAGAACGAGCGCAAACGAGCGGGGCCAGAGGGCGAATTGCATGCAATTCACATCACCCTGCGATTAGGCGATTTAGAAAACACGTGATGGCTTATAGAAAGCCGCGAACCTCGGCTCGAGTGACTGCTTAGGAGAGGAGGACGGGTTGAGGAACGCTTGCGGCTGTCGCCGGTCCGCGTCCCGGTCTTGAGCACTTGCAATGTCATACAACGACTCTCGATACGGCCAGCAGCAGCACGGGAACGGAGAACGGTCCGGATACAATGGAAACCGTCGCAGGGGCAACCGTCGTAGGTCTTTCGCGTCTTATTCGAGCCTTGAGCACCAAGTTCACGCGGCCTGTGTCTGTTCAAAAGACGAGTATGATGACCGCCGCCGCGGCGGAAACTATGGTGACCGCGACCGCGAACCACAGTCGGAAACAATTGAACAGCGGCTGAGAAATGTGATCGTCAAATTCGCCGATGAACAGGTCAGTCTTCAGTCTGGCGCAGCGCTCATTAGTCGCTCACGCTGTCCTGCTCGCAGCCACCGGAACCGACTTTCCCCCCGCCATTTGAACGACTAGTAGGCCTGCTCCACGAAAATGCGACCAACGTAGCTGCCATCGCCGATGCGTTCCGAATAGCGTGAGCTCTCTCGCTGCATTTCGGCGTGCAGCCTGTTGAACCAAGTGTCAGCGTCACCGAACTACCGTTCAAAACCCCATTCTACGCGTCTCTGCTCGCTCGCCTTTACGCTCCAAATCCAAAAGCTGCAGAAACTGACGAAGTTGGCCTCCCGCTCGGACGACTCATACTCGAAGAGTTTTGGAAGGGCTTCCAGGCTCTCGTCGACAAGCTTTCGTGGCTCGAACTGCGGCTTTCAGTGCGTGAACTCAATTCAGAACGCGTCTTCTGTGCTCACCATACTACTAGATACACTTCTTCGCACACCTCGCACTGCTGCGGCTCGTCTCAAGCGAGTCACTCGTTGCCCTCTTCAAGTCGTTCGCCGCCGTTCTTGACGAACCAGGTGTCTCCTATACGCGAGGATCACAGGCTGCCTTTTGTGTGGGAGAGGGCATTCTTCGTGTAAGTGAAATGAACAGACTTGGCTCGTTTCTTGTGCTTATTGTGGCTCCAGGCTTGGCCAATTTTGCACGAGTCGTACGCGTCGGACGTCGATGCGATTGTCTCCGCCATTGCTTCCTTTGCCGATTCCGCCACGATCGAGAAGCAACTGGCACAACCATACGTTCGTCTCCACGAGCCAGGTTTCACGCCTGCAACAACGACGGCTGTTGATGTACGTTTTCCGAACCTTCCGTAAGCATCAACTGACTCTGCTGCAGCTGCTCGAGAGTCTTGTTGTCGCCCTGCGAGAGCTGCCAACGACGACGACGGCTAGCATCTTGCGCAACCTCAACGATGAGGTCACGCTCGATGTGGATCCGTTCGAGTTGCCTTCGTTCCTCGTACCGCCTGAGATCATCGACATGGATTCGTTTAGCGGCGGTGCGGATGCTGCAGCCAATGAGAAGAAGGAAGAACTGCCCGTGTACCTCCTCAGGCTATTTGACAACACGGTGCGCTTCTTTCGCTACGTTCTTATGTTGCACTGCTCACGCGTATACTATCAGATTACACCGGACCCGCACACGCCCAACGGCTACATCTTGCGGACAACTATCATGCAGATCACAAACATCTTCGAGATCAACAGGCGTGAAAGTGCGCGGCTGCTCATGGAAGTGCCCAAGTGGTTCGCGTCGGGGACGTTCAAGTCCGCAAAGGAGGCAGCCGCCAAACCCGAGGGCGATGGTATGGTTGTCGAGCCTCCGGCGGGTCCAAGCTGGCAACTTGAGAACACACTCATCGAGACAGTTCTGTCGCTCTCATTCCGACTACCGGGCTCCTCGCACAAAACGCTCTACTACAGTGGGCTTATTACGGAGCTTTGCAAGCTGTCACCGCAGACGGTCGGCCCGGCCGTTGGCAAGTCCATCCGCAAACTGTACAGCGAACTGGGCAATGGGCTCGACGTCGATGCCGCGCGCCGGTTTGTCGAATGGTTCGCAACGCACATGAGCAACTTTGGCTTTGCGTGGGTGTGGAAGGAGTGGGTCGACGATCTTGAACTGCCTACTGCGCACCCAAAGCGGGCGTTCATGAACAGGGCCGTCGAGCTCGAGATCAGGTTGGCCTATTACGATCGCGTCGCTAAGGCGCTGCCAGAGCAGTTCAAGCCGGTAGAAGTAGGCGTGCTGGCTGCAGAGGCTCCAGGCGCGAACTACGAGTTCGACGACCCGAGTACGTGCTGACGGTGTACTTGAAACCCTCGCTGACGATGCCTCTCAGCGCATCCACATCACGATGTTGCGCAACAAATCCTCAACCTTCTACGCGACCGCACCAAGGCTGAGCTCGTCATCGCCGAACTTGACAGCATCCGGAACACCCTCCAGGAGGCAGGCGACCCACGCCCCGACGCTGTAGTCTGCTCCGCAACGTTGCAGGCACTGCTTCAGGTCGGCTCGCGCTCGTTCAGCCACTTGCTCAACGCAATCGAGCGTTATCTGCCCGTACTACGCTCGCTTGTTGCCCCAGGACCCGATGCTCGCGCAGATATCCTGCGAGCAACCGGTTCGTTCTGGGCGCGCTCTGGCCAGATGGTCGGTATTGTGCTCGACAAGCTGATGCAGTACCAAATCGTCGAGCCTGCGGACGTCGTTAGTTTTGCGTTCGGCGAGGCTCAGGATGCTCAGGGTCATGTGCAGCGTTGGGAGCTCGTTCGCAGTGCGCTCGACAAAGCTCGTGGACGGCTCGTCGTTGCGCAGCGCAAGGCTGGGGCCCTGCGCAAGGAGGAGGAGGATGCAAAGGCGAAGAAACTGGCTGGGACCGGTGCAGCAATGGACGTAGATGGCGCTGACGGCGCTGAGGCTGATGCGCCCCTGGTAGCGAAGAGTAACGAAGATGTCAGCGAGGACGTGAAGAAGGCGATCAAGGCATGTGAGATGCTTGCACGGGATGAGCGTGCGGCGCTGGCGCGCGCCCTGGGCTGTTTCGTTCAGCGCCTCACAGCGCCGCAGGCATCCCGTGCTATCTTACAGGCGAGCTCGTGGGAGAATCGCGATGGCTGGGGCGGCCCAGAGTGGGATACGTGGATTCTCTGGGGCTGGTACCGTCACTTCTGCAGAACGGTAAGCCCATGCCGTCGTCCTAATCTGATGGTCACTGACTCGTTTGTGCCACAGTATGCGACGCAGCTTCGCGCCAACTCGACGACACTGTCGACGCTCGCTTTCCAGACGTTGGCACCGGCCGATAGCGACCCGGTAGCAGCTGCCATTCGCCGCACCTGGTCTGTCGCCGTTGAAGGTGGCGAGCCTTAGCGCTGTCAACAAACATTGTCACCTCACGAAAGAGCCCTACCTTCCTCTATGCTGACGGTTCTGATCTTGTAGTTTCTTTATGGCGACGCTGCGCAACTTTGCATGCAAAAACTTCTTGGCAAACACGATACTGTGGTTGTTTGTTGATGATCTAGTGATGGGGGGCAAACGGATTAGGTCACCTTCACCTCGCAGCTTCGAAAGTGCTCAGACGCTTTTGAGTTGCTCACTTGGCGTGCGAGCAGAGAGGCACGTGTGGCGCGGCGCCCGGCCCCGCAGAGCGCGTTGACCGGGGATTCTCCAGTTCGCGTGGTGCATGCGGACGGCCGGTGCCATCCGCATGAGCTGCCCGCGATGCCCGCGCTCAGCTCGATTTCCGCCCCTTGTCGTTCTTGCCTTCTCACATTCTCGTTTCGTTTGCCTCTTGCCCTACCGTGCAGGTATGGCCACACTCTGGCGAACTACCATCACGATCGGGTTGCTGGTGCTGTGCGCAACTGGAGCAGTGGCACGGCCAGTCGGCGTAACTCCTGGCGACCCGTATGCGGATCCTAAGAACGATCCGTTCAACCCGCTGCGGTACATCGCAAACAATACCCTCACGGCTATCGCAGTGTGTGAGTTCTCGTTCAGACCTTTGTCTTGGTTGTGGTGGTGGTGGTAGATCTCGTCATGCTGCTGACGCTTCACTGTGACCTTGTCGGACCAGCGCTGGTGCTCGTTACCGGCATCGCGCAGACCTACCTTGTGTGGAAATACAAGACCAAGTGGATGTTGGCCATGACGATTGGCTGTTACAGTACGTCACTCGAGAGGTGGGCTTCAGTTTTAATTCTGATAAACGCCTAGCATTTGCAATTGGTCTCTCACTGCGATTCGGGCTACACTACAAGCCACAGCATCGCGAAATGTACATCGTCGAATATCTCTTTGTCGTTCTCTCAGTGAGTACTCTCGCTTAGAAATTCTCAGAAATCCTTACGAATTGCGGCCAGCCGTGTGCTTTCATTGCTGCCGAATATGTTCTCCTGGGCCGCCTAGCCCGCTTCCTTCGCGCAGATGAGCATCTGGTGATTTCGCCCGCAAAGATCACACGCGTTTTCGTCTGCAGTGACATCGTCACGTTCCTGTGCGTCATCATCTACCTAAACCTGCCTCATCACAGTTTTCGTACTCAACGCAACAACAGCATTCAAGCATGTGGAGGTGCTATCTCAGCGAGCGCCAAATTGGACCGCAAGAAAAACGAGCTTGGTTCGCATGTGTGTACCTTCTACGCGAAGCTCGCGCATCGGCTTGCCAACTTGTAGGCTGATATTACAATCGTTTACAGTTGTTTTTGGCAGGTCTGTCAGCTCAACTTGCTTCATTCGCGACGTTTCTCGTCATCTTTGGCCTGTTCCTTTTCCGTTTACGGAAACTGGAGCCCGCGATTTGGCGTGCGCCGAGGTGGAAGCAATTACTCGCGGCGATGTCGCTCAGTTTCCTTGGAGTTCTGGTGAGTTGATGACCCGACGACTGTTACCATTATCGAATGCTGATTTCACTTATTGTCTGGTAGATTCGCTCAGTTTTTCGTACCATCGAGCTCAGCGAAGGCTACACTGGCCCACTCGCCACGTCAGAGAAGCACTTCTACGGGCTCGACACCCTGCCGCTGTTCATTGCAATTGTGGTTTACGTGCCGTTCTGGCCTGGGCGCTACATACCGACCTACGAGAGTCAGCTTGAGCTTCTGCCGGAAGACGAGACAGCTCGGCAAGAGAAAGAGCGACGTCTGGCAGATGTACTTGCTGCCCCAACAGTAGAGAAGTCAAATAGCGGAGGGACAACCACTCCCGCCGCGGTTCCAAGGTCTACTGGTACATAATAGTAATATTATTTACGGGAATAGCGTCGAAATATTGAATGGACAGACGAGTCCAATGCGAAAACACGCCCGGTTCAGCACCGATCGAAGTAGGGGCTTCTAGGATGATAATAGCGTGAAGCCAATGCACCTCGTGCATAAACTAGTCACGGTGGAATTTGCCCTATTTTTCGGCTCGTCAATATGTACATACCCGAACTTCTTGTATTCTTTTATCAGCCCATTCCGGTGCTTCATTACCTCGATATAGACCAGGACAAATCCTCGCAGCCATGCAACCTTGCATTTGTTGGTATATCCTAAAGTGTTCGTGTATACGTATCAGGTCGACTAGAGCGCTATGGCACGGACATCAACACCATAAAAGAGGGGCAAAACCGATCAAAAGCACATGTATCTACTGAGGGAAGCCAGAACAAACAATGACATTGCAGCGGCTCGAGGGCAAATTTGTGTGGGGCTCGAGACAAATGAACTAACATCGCAGAATTTTGGAACTACGGCACTCGCAGTCGGAGGAGATGGCGGCGATCCGAATAGGAACCTGAAAAAGGCAACAAATCGCCCAAGATCCCACCGGCAGAGGGCAAAACTCGCACCGATGGGTACCACTAAAGGAGAAGAAGTTCCGGACCAACAGCGTCGTGCATAGACCCGTACTAGGGAAGCAGATTGGTGATAAATAGCAGGAGCCCTAAGATACCCAGAGTCGCCGCAAACCGTCATTGCTCACTCCCACTGAAGAACTCGTCATCTGTCGATGCCGCGCTCTCGTCCTGTGACGTTGTCGGTAGCGCATTTGAGACAGACGAGGCTGCGGCAGGGGACTGCCGGAGGTTCTTTGAGAATGAGTTCAAGCGGATGGTCGCGTCGCTCGGTGGAATCGGTACACCATCTCCAGGTTGCGCCTCAAGCGTAAGAACCTCGAACCGCTCGACGAGATGCTGCGACGACACCCGCTCATCGTCTTCCGGTGTCGGTGGAATAACCAAGGACTCCTCGGACGCCGATCCCAACGTTGACGCCTTGTTGTGTACCGGAGGTGGCGAGATCGATCTCGTCGGCGAACTCGGTGGCTCGTCAGGCTCCACATGCACAACGCTCAGCAGTTTGACTTCGCTTGGGTCGAGTGGAGAGACTGGTCGCTGTACAGGCGACGCACCGCGCGAGCGTGGTAGCTTTAGGTGTGCTGCGATATCTTGGGCCTTCTGGTCCTGCTCCGCTTGGAACTTCATCGGTACATCCGATGCCCAGCTTTGCAGCATCTTGATCGAGCCCCATTCCATGATCTTCTGCCGCAGCCACGCCAATGAGACCGGTTTGGTGATGTAGTCATTGCAGCCAGCAGCGAGCGCAGCGAGACGATCGCTCTCCAGGTTTGACGCCGTGAGGGCGACGATGATGACCGATGAACGCGAGGGCGATGCAATGCCCGACCCAGACTCTTGTGGTGGAACGTCGAGTAAGGATGGGCTGGGCATGGGAACCTGGAGGTTTCCATTCTCGCAGCGACGGATTTCTCGTGTCGCTGTGATGCCATCCATGACGGGCATGTGGATATCCATCTGCACGTGACACGAATGTGAGCCAGACGTTCTGACCGCATATAATAAAACACGAACCAGAATGAGATGGAAGTTGCCTTTCCGCCACATATCCAGTGCTTCCTGCCCATTGCCTGCTTGACTGTGTTTGACACCCATCCTCGTCAACGCATGCGATAAGATGTTGCGGTTGATAGGATTGTCTAGGAACTCGAAGTCAGCCAACACGCATCCTGAGTGAAATAAATAAATAAAGACCTTCGACGATGAGCACGCTGACCGGGGGCACAATATCGTTGTTGCCCTTCTGACCCAGCTTTGCCCCTGCCTTTTTTGTCTTGTCAGCAGCCTTCGTCGTAATTGGTGACGTTGCACTTGTGCTAGCAGCTGGTCCAGCGTTTGTCCCACTGTCTGCCGTCGCGGCCCCGACCGCCGGCGCAGTCCCTCCATCTAAGCTCTTCCTCCCGGTCCCGCGTCTCGATGAGGACCCAACGCTTGATGCACTCGTTTGCGTGATCAACGGCGGATTTCGAGTCATCGTTGGCGACTCGGTGAGCTGCGCAGATGACTTGCGAATAGGCGGGCCTGTTCCAGCGAACCGAGCCAGTGCCTGTGCGGCATCGTTGAGTGGCATGCCCACCACAGGGGAGGTTACAGGTGACCGCGTTGTTCGTGCATAACGGCCAATTGTACTCTCACTCGGGGATGCCGAACCCGCAGCCGAATTCGCTGAAGACACTGCCGACGACCTTCGCACCGCCAACATGTTCCTGCGTGGTGTCTGCATTACTAAAGGACCCGGGCTTCCAGGTTGTGAGACCGGTAGTGGCTTCGATAGGGCAGCAGCAGGAGGCGCATCATCAGCCACAGCAGTAGATGTCGAATGTGTCTCTGCCGCATCATCCCCACTACTTGCGATCTCCTCCTGTTGTGCCTCAAGAGAGAACGGAGACGGAACCTTGTTGAACCTGCGTATCATCTTGGTTGGATCGAGCGGGATGTGCGTGATCTGCGTGCCGGGCGGAACAACGTTCCGTCGCTTGGCCTCGCTCGCCCGCCGCCTCGGCTGCGGCTGGAAGAAGATACCGGTAGGCCGTCCGTCGGGGCTCTGGATCCACACGCCTGTAGCAGGTGTCTCACCTGTCTGAGCCGCCGCAGTCTCGGAGAAATATTCAATGCCATCCATCGCGAGCGGGGTCTGCGGCTGCATCGGCGCAGACTCGGACCCAGCGCGCGGACTACGGCCGCCCGAACCCGTGCCACCACCCCCGCCGCCGGCTGAAGCTGTTGTCGATGCAGAGTTACGATGGCGCAGCGATGGCGCAGTGGTGGAGTATGGCGTGTTGACCTGCGCGGGCGACGCCGGCGATGTGGCAATTGGCATGAAGAACGGGTCGACGATCGGTTTATGCACCGCAGTGTACAGCGCCGTGAGGAACCGCCGCGGACCGGCTGGCTTGAGCACAACAAGTACCTCTGGCGTGTACATAGAACCACCACCACTTGGCGTCGAAAGTGTGCTTTGCAGCATGTCCTTGACAACCTTGTAGTTGGCCAGGCTTGCAAAGTGAATGATCACAACGTTCATCGCAGAGTCCGGTTCGTTGATCTGTGGAAGTCCGGACGAGAATGTCCGCGCTGGGCCAGACGACCGCGGTCGGTGGTGGACCGCCAGCGCCGGACGTTGACGCCGTTGGCGTGGGACCTGGTGGCGGAGCTGTATGAGACGTCGCCGTAAGATGTGGACGTCATCATCGATGACAATGAACGTCTGTGCGCCGCTTGCGGTCTCGGTCGACTCGGCCGTAGGTGCGGAGTCCTGGACGCGTGTGACATCGCCCGAGTCCGACCGCACAGATGCATTGTCGAACGGGAGCCCCACAAGTGCACCTTCGGCATCATCTGTCGGCACATGACTAACGTCGAGACCCCAGCTTGTGAGGTAGCTGCTGAGATGCCGTGCAAAAGAGCCGGTCGAGCTGGCATGGAAGAGAACTTTGTTGCCGCGCAGGGTCTCAGTGAACTGCTGGAGCTCTGCCAGCGTGGGTTCGGAGGCGAGCCGCAGATCAGGGAAGGGCTGGCGAGCCGCCTCATCAGCAGCGCTGAGGTTTGCCAGCTCGGGTAGTGGACCGCCGCGCGGAACGGGGAGAGAGATCATTGCGACATGTCTGTTGGCATCTTCGCTGACCGTGGTCAAGGTGGCGCCAATGTGCTGCAGCAAGCGCCGAAGAATGGTGGCCGAAAAATCAGGATGCTTGCGATCGTCCATCTGCGTAGAGCTGGGCTCTACTGGTGAGCTGGGTGGCTCGGACTGCTCCGGGATGTGCTCGGGTTGTGGTGGCCACATTGCGTGTTCCTCGTAAAGAGCTGGTGGCGGAACATACGGCATAGGCAAAGTCTCGCCGTACCGATGCGTAATCTCGAATATCAGGTGCAGTGGCCCATCGAGGTCAGGTGTGCTCGAGACTGGGGAAGGTGGGTCCGTTTCAGTCAGGTCCGTGACAGAACCAGACGCGCTCGGAGTCTGGCTGCCAGCAGTGACGATTTGTAGCCCCAACTCGACGGTGTCGCCTGGTCTGCAAACTTCCAGAACCTGCCTGACGGCCTGAATGCGGATCAGGACTATGGGGATAGACGTGATGTGAATGTGGACGTACGTAGGTCAACGAGTAAGACAAGCCGCACTCGTCAGTGTGGACAGAGATGTGCTTCATGCCAACGTCGGCGTGGAAGAGGACGAGCTCGACGCCGGCCGATGCTGCGAGGCCACCAAGTGAATCGCCGACGTTCTGAAGCAACTCGCCCACATCGAAGTCTGCGTGCTGGCTCGGCGTGGATGTGCCGGCTACCTCTGAGGAAGCAGAGAGCAAGGACATATTTGCGGACATGTAGTTGAGGTTCTTCATGAAGGTGAGCAAGGCAGAAACAGATGCGGTCGGGACCTGGACGGCGCAGGCAGCATATTGTTCCTTTGCTGAGTCGAGGAGATGGGGTGGCACAAGCTGGAGAAGGGTCTGTATGGCGAGCTGAACACTATCTGCGAGCTCGATCGAGATGTTGTTGTATTCTCGAATGCGCGCGTCTGATAAAGGCAAAGCTGCAGTCGAGGGAGAGCGGTGTGGGTGTTTGAGGTGGCCGAGCTGCTCTGGCAACGGGGTAGAGAATGCGCGAGCAAGTCTCGGGGCAGCAGGAGGGTCGTTCATGGGAGTAGTGTCGGATGCGTGGTCAGCGCTGTCATCTGTAGACCATGGGAATGACGGGTCGTGGTGCGCGTCAGGCTGTGGGCCGGCGCCGGTGCCACGCTTTGGGCTGGCTTTTGGGTCGCCTGCTGCGAGCACCGTGAACTTGTCTGATATCATGATATCGGCAGAAGGTCCTAACGTGGGCGGCAGGCGCACTGCGGGTAGTTGGCGCGTGGTCGCCATCCACCCGATGGACGCTACACCTCCGAGAACCAGGCAGAATGAGCGAGAGAGCGAGCCCGGCCAAACTCCGACAGCACTCTTACCCTCTTCTCCTTCATGTCCCCTATTCCACCTTCCTGGTACCCAATTGCACCACCAGGTTCCACTCATACAGTGCTTCATTGTCTCGCAGTTGAATCATCCCATCGAGCCTTTCCGCCACTGCAACAATTCATGCATTATATTCGACATCCCCCGTCCTGTCCACTGCCAGTTCACTGACGTGCTGCTACACGACACGACCATGTGTTAAGCACGAGAGCCGTGTGCTCCAACAGGCACGTTGCAAGCTTGTGAACGCACACATCCCGTAGCCTCGAGGCGTCACCTGGTTGCCATTCAACACATCTGGCAACACACTCCGCTCCCAGCATCTGCATTTCATCCCCGGCTTCTGAACCATGTTCCAGATGTTTCAGATTGTGGCGACTGAGTCTGCGACGGGCCGCGGCCCAGGTGTCTTATTAATGTCAACTTCCTCTCCGGACACTGGCGATTTGCGGGCCGCATGTCACCTCTCGACATTGGCCCAACTCTTGCCCATATATTTCAATTTATCCAGACTTCGGCGGCCTAGATCATTTACATTTCCCAGTTTAAATACTGTACCAGTCGCACCGCACTCGCCAGAGATTCGCCACCGGCCGGAACCCACCGTCCCCTTCTCCGGGTTTTGTAGGAGCCCGACGTGGACGATAGGGCATCGTGACTCGTCTACGAGGCCCAGGATCTCAAGTTCCATTCCAGCTAATAGAACGTGAAGTGGTCTCGCCCTCGTTGCATCTGGACGCTAGCGGGAGGAATAGTGTTATATCTGGGTCTAGTGTACCGAATTCAGCCGTGGAGAGCCTCCAGCGAGGGCAATGGTCAGCTTGGAATGGCAATGATGTCCTACCATCCTGATAAGCAGGGCCAACATGCACTCTTTGCACTTTTTGTAGGCCGTGACTCAAATGTAGGCTACTAGAGTTTATATTTGGCCCAAGGTCATGGTCGTGGGCTTTCCATCCAATCATACTTTACACACAATAAGAACACACTACGCGGCATCTACGCGTTGAAGTTGACCGCAACGAGCTGCGGGTTGTGCTAATGTCTACTAAACCACCTAAACCCGCATCCAGGTTCACACACGCTCTGGAACTCGCTTGTTCCTAGACTATACTACTAACACACGCCGATCCACCGCCTCGACCGTGAACGCTACTGTTCGGTGGACGGGCGGAGCTATGATCCTCCATTAGGCCGCAGTATCGGAGCAATGAGAAATACCTTCTTGTCGGGTACCCGCATGCCCTTCAGCCGCAAATTGTGTTCGGGGCGTCTGAGGAGTTTGGTCGGGGCCATGCCCTTCCTCTCTGGTGTCGCAGTGCCAGGCCCCGTACGCACCCAGGCGCTATCGCGCCGCCTAGTAAGTTCGGCTTTGTACGAAGTCGTGAGCCAAGTGAGGTACGCAATTTCGCGGGGCCGTTCTGCGACGACAAGACGGTGATGCAGGAGCGAAACGGACGGGAAGAGCAGCATCGGAGGCACAGTGTCGTCCGCGACGTCCGTAGGCGCACTGAGTCGAACAAGCGGCTGCTTTGCGAGAAGCGACATCTTGGTATTGCGAAGATGTGAAAGCTCTTGCGGGATCCGCATCCGAGGGGGCGGATACATCTCCGCAAATTCGCGCACAAGTTGCATGGCTTCGTCCAGCCTATTCGCACTGCACAAACTGTTAGAGACCAGACAATCACAGAAAGTGGCAAAACCACGTACAGAGCAAGGATATCAATCATAGACTTCCACATATTCTCCGTGTCGACGATGATATACTCGAATTCACCATAGATCCTTGCTGGCACTGACGTATCGGCATCCAGAGGCTCGCGCGAAAGCCGTAGCGCCTCAACCGGCGGGTTGGGATACCGTCCCCGCCATTCTTGCCACAGCTCTTGGGCAATGTGCACCGCTTGAGTTCGCGCGATATCCGAATGCTTCGTCAGGTACTCGCGGATACATGCAAATATCTGGTGATATGAGCGCGTGTCAGGCAGGATGCCGAGTTCGGTATGCAGCCAGCGGAACGTTTCGATGCTATGGTCAATGGTTGACTGATTATAGATGGCTCCGGAGTATGCGTTGGCGAGACGTGTGCTGAGCGTCACTTTACTAAGTATGCCGTGCCCGCTCTCGCGTTCCTCCAGTACGCGCTTAAAGAGCGCCTCGCACTCGCTGACGGCCTGCGCCTTGCTCGGTGCGCCACCAGAGACATCTTCCGTACCGTCTGTCTCGACGAGGCCAGTGGCTGGGCGCAAGGGCGCAGGCTCTTCGTCGTTTTCCTGTCCCGCGCGGTCCGCAGCTATGCGGACGTCTTTACGGCTCGGCGCCTTGTACGATGCATATGCGTGGAACAGTTGCTGCATCAAAATATCGTTCACCTGTAGCTGGCCCAGGGTCGCGGAGCGCAAGACCTCCGCGAACAGCCATCGTGCGCGTGAAAGCGCACGCATCCGTTTCGCCGCCTGCAGAAGACCCATGAATGTCTCGTATGTCGGCACCATGTGCGGGACTCCGTGCGCGTCGCGGCTGCCCTCGATCATCGAGCGTGCGAGTCGGAACGACTCGATGAGATAATCCTTGTTCCGTGAGCATGCAGCGATGATGGCGTTGTACGCAATGACGTCCGGCGTCAGCCTCTGGTGGTCTACCATCTCATTCCAGAGATCCATCGCACGCAGCGCGTCGGATTCTCCAGGTATCGAGGCGCAGGAGCGAATCATGGTGGCATACAGCCGGACATCGGGTACCGGGTGTGCAACGAAGCGCATATGCGCAAACAGGTCCCATGCCTGCGCACGGCGTTGCGAGCGACCGGGACCGTGGCCGTAAAACAAGCAGGAGATAACGGACTGATACGTCTTCATGGGCAGAATCTTGCCGTGTGCTTCGTATTCGTGCAGTAACCGGCACGCGTCGGTTTGGCGGCCTCCACGAGCATAGGCTTTGATGTGTAGGTGCTTCGCCGTGAGATTTGAATAGCCTATAGTAAGATCGTCAGTGGTGCGCATCTGATTCAAGCTCACGACGCACCTCCGTAATGTCGCTGAATCATGTTTTCAGTCATGGCGATGTTACCCGTGCGTGCTGCCATGTTGACCACCTCTTCTTTCATCTCTAAGCTGACGGGCACTCGGGCTCTCCGCATGAGACCCAGCGTAATGTCCGCGCCAAGGATGTCGCCGCCTTCGATCGCTGCATGTAGGGTGTGCGTCCAGTCATCGAGCGTAATGACCGAGAGACCGATTGGCATGACGGTAACAAGCTCTTCGTCGGCGGCAGTCTCTTCAGTCATGTTGGACTCTTCCCGAGCGCTGACAAGAACACCATGCTGTTTCCACCGGTCCAGCATGACGTCGAGCCGTGCAAGGACCCGATTCCACGGATGTTTGAGGTCGAGATGCTGCACTGTCGGCACAAATGTTGGCGGCACACGGTCAAGCTTAAAGTCTTTAATAGCCTCGAAGGATGGAGTAATGTCATGCTGAATGTGTAGAGTCGTTTCTGAGTTCGTTGGCTCCTGGACCTCGTCTACTGAGACTGTCACTTCTTGCGGTACGGCGAGAGCCGCCGCTGGCTGGCCAGGCAGAGCGAGGCGATCGCGTAAAGCGGACAGCTTGGCTGCAAGACCGTCGCTCGGCTCTTTGGACAACATGCTCTCCTCCACGATGAGAGCAAGTCTAGCTTCAAGCGCCTCGAGGAGTTCCAACCGCTCTTCCGGAGCCACAATCCGCGCAAGGTCTTCCTCCACTTCATCGACAATGGGAGTCAGAAGATCAATGTAAATGGCGCGTAATTGCTCTTCTGTAAGAGCTGGAGAATCTTCTTCCCGTTGCACTGTGTCCAAGCTTTCATCGACCTACAGAGGAGATAATCAGTCGCCAACCCGAGCAAAATAATACAGAAACACACCTCTTCCACTGGCATATTCAGCAGGTCCCCGATGCGGTTATGAAGCTCGATGCGTTCACGAGGTGGGGCCGCCTCGCGCTTGGGACGTGGGTTCATGAACGACGTCCTTTTCGACTGCAACGGCACAGGCTCGTTCCTGGGGGCGTCAAGTCAGCAAAGACGCGCTCAAATAAACCTAATGGCTTACGATTGCGGCGCGAACGCGACTGATGTATCTCGTCGTCGCGAACGCGCGACCGCCAATGCGTGCGCATGCCGCACAAATTGATGCTTCTGGACGAGTTTTGAGTGCCCAGAAAATGCCGAGTTGGCAGATTTAGCCTCCAGTAGCGCTGAAGAGTTCAAGCGAGTCCACGCGAGCTCGAGAAGTGGCCGTGGTAGCGACATGGCTGTTTTTCGAGAGGGCGAGGATCGACACCGGTTGTGGCCGGCGGCATATGCGCGCTCATAATCCCGACTCCTCGACAGGCCGTGCGATCAACTTGCGCCCTGGTAACAGTACCCACACTCACTGAAATGAAAGGCTCAGCACATCTTAATTAACCATACTCGTTCAGAGAGTCGAGGGACACAGTTTTACTCGCTTTATATACAATTCCCTTCCTCTCCTTGAGGAACGGGGACACATCCTTCCAACATAAGTAGCTTATAGCAGCAAACTATAACGCAGACGTGATCCATACAAGATACGACTGAAGTTTCAAATGTTTGTCCAGGGCAACGACGCTGAGCTTGATCGAACGTCAGCCGAGACACCAGCTCCACTTCCACTTCCACAACGCGCAAAAAGTCTTCCCCAACTGGGAATCGAACCCAGGCCAACTGTGTGAGAGACAGCTATCCTAGCCACTGGACTATTGAGGATTGATAATGTGCTAGCGCATAGGCATCATGATAAATGAGACTTCCAGCCACCGCCACTTATTACGATTGGTCTTGCCCTGGTGGCGGCCCGTAGAGATCGCGGCCTGACTGTCATTTTTCCCAGGAGAATGGAGTCGTTGGCCCCGAAGGCGAGCAGAGCGAGCAACAAACCATGCAATAACGAAGCAGATGCGTAATTACAGGAAACAGTGCGCCATACACCTTTTCCATCAACTGCTCGTAGATGCCTACTCGGTGGCCATCTCGAGCTTCATCTTCGCGATCGCCTCGGCCGGGTTGAGGTGCTTTGGGCATGTTCGTGTGCCTGAACGCAGGAGCAAGGTCAGAAGGAGGCACCACGATGGGCAAAGCGACGCACAGTTGAAGATAGTGTGGCAGCGATACAAGCTGAGCGTGTTTTGCATGTTTGCCTTGCGCGCTGCGTTCGCTGTATCCTGTTGCGATACCAAAACAAATCAACATCACGTCTTCATGCGCGTGATTTAGAGAAACGTACTCTCGAGTCTGCCATCCACCGGTATGCCTGCATCAGCGCTGCCGGGCCCAGGTACTCGTCCTGCATAATGCGCTCTGTCAAAATGTGTCGCGTAGTAGTGAACATGGGCGACAGACCTGGTTCCACCAGTAAGATGGGCAGCTGGTGCTGCAGCATGCGCAGAGAATGCACTCGTACATGCCGTCGAGCTTTTTCCGGTCTTCCTGTGACTGGAAGTGCTCTACGAAAATGCGTCAGCGGACTCTTGAGAGTGACAGGGATGCAATAGGGGGTAGAGCTGGGACGACAAAAGAAAGGATTGAATGCTTACCCTTGTCGGCCGGCGGGTTGTCGTTCTGCAGCCAAGGCTCAATGCTCTTGTACTGCTTGTAGAACTGGGTGAGGTCGGCTGAACAATGGAGAGGGTCGTGTGAGGAGCACTTCGTAGCCTCGTGACGCGACTAGCGACATACGAACGAGGTCCTTCACAACATACACTACACCCGCACATCAGCTATGTGGTTGCTTTAACGCGCAATAAAATGTACGAACTGTGTGGAAGCGGGTAGATCTTCGAGTCCTTGGACGGCTCGCGGTCGATGCGACAGAGACAGGCGAGCGTGTTCTGGCCGTCAATGTTCATCGCGCACGAGCCACAGATGCCCTCGCGACACGAGCGACGGAATGTAAGAGTCGGATCAACCTCGTTCTTAATCTTGATCAATGCGTCGAGCACCTGCAATAACAACCAGACAGCAATGACGCGGGGGTGAGCAAAATCCCGCAGCTCGACCTGCAGCAAACACTGACCATTGGCCCGCACTGGTTAAGATCGATCTTGTAGCTCTGCAGCTGCGGCTTCGCGTCCGGTTCGTCTGGGTTCCAGCGGTAGATCTTGAACTCCTTGACATGGACCGGTTTCTCGACAGGCGTCGCGAGCAGCGCCGCGCGCGATGTAGAGAAGGCGCGAGTGGCGCTTGCAGCGGCTCGTCGAGCAGCAGTCATAGACAACATTGCGTCGAGATGAGGGGGGAAGCCGCGACGGGACGGCGGAAGGTGAGGCAAGGTGAGCGGGGAAAGCGAAGGGAAACACGTGAGGTCTAGAACGGGATAGCGAACCGGCGCTTTGCGTAGATCCTTATTGGATGCTGCTCCGCGGACCTGGGCAACCTCAGTCGATCTTGGAGGTATTCCCGATGTGATTTATTCACTCAAAAAGTATGTTTGAATCTGTCTCTACTGTGGGACTTCCTGTGAGTGCTTCGCGACTTCAAAGTTTGCCTCGATTCGTCGTGTTGCCTCCACCCAAGATACACAATCGAACGTCAGGGCGCAACTACCACCAAGCCTTATCAATAGATACAGAAGCCGCGCTGAGCAGCAGTTGCTGCCACACTCGCTTTTTGATATGCGAAACTACTAGGCTACCTAATACATGCCAATAATCACTCATTCACTCGTGAACGACGGATCCAAAACTGAGACAACGCCGACCGAATGAGTGCCCTATAAGCTAGCTGAGCTATCCCCAGACGCAAGATCTTGGAAGGGCATGATTTGACATCATAGAATGGAGCCAGATGTATCGAGATATGAAGCCGACGAAACTAGCTGTGTCGGTCAACTGAACATCTCTGAGCCGCGTCCTCAAAATTGAGCTGACACGTCGCGTCTAATCGGTTGATATTTCTCGCTTCCTAAGGCTATATTGGCGGTCCGTCGAGCGTATCCAGGATACAGGACAGCGGCATGATGAGGCACATGAACTTGGACACAACACTCGGGGCTGATGACCTAAATTGGCGTATGATAGCAATAGCCCTATTCTGGTGTAGAGATGAATCATGACCAAGGAAATAACCAGAGTATGACGCCGGAATAAGAAGCAGGAAACAGCAGGAGACCAAGAGAAACAGAAAGAAGTGAAATCTGACGATAAGTTTTCAACCAGATCGTTCAAAAGCCAAGACGATGGCAATGGCCGGAAGTCAAGGGAGGATGCTTGAGATATTCTGTAGCAATGCGTGCCCTCCGCCTCCACCTTGGTGGCTCAAAAGAACCACAGGCCCAGGTCGTCCAGTGTCACGGCGGTGGCAGCCTGAATGCCCTTGATCGCAGGATTGGCCGAGTACGCACGAATGGAGCGAACAGTCGAAAAGTTGCAATCGCGCACGGAGGTGCTGGTGCAGGCAGCTACGCTATAAGCAGTAACTGCGGTCCCACTTGGGCACGCGGCAACGGAGACGGTAGTCCGGCCGGAGACGGAAGGCGTGAATGGCGAAGTAGCATAAACGAAGGTTGTCTCAGGCTCGGCACGCTTGACGAACGAGCCGTCCTGCTTCTGCTCGAGGTGGTGCACGAGGTGGCTGGCATTGCCGTCGCTGTCGGCTGTGCAAGTTTGGCGAACGGAGACGAACGGCGCGACACTGTTCTCAACGTAGACCGTGTAGCTCGAGCTGCGAGATGCTGAGACCGTGGCGAGAGAGTGCGAGGAGGTGACGCTCATGTCATCCTTGGAGCCGGAGGACTGGATCTTAGCAAACGACGCGCTGAGAACGTCGTCGCGGAGCGGACCCGGAGGAGCGTCGACGAGTTCACATTCGCTATAAATGGCGCTCCACCAGCAGTTAGTGACGCCTAGTGGCTGGTAAGTATATGACGATAGGGACACACGTGACCTACATACCCTTGTTGCCCCAGTAGCCGCGAAATTTCAGCCAGTTGAGGTCTCCAGAGAAGGTGTCCGGGTATTTTAGGACAACAAGGCTACAAAGTTATGAACAGCCTATCTGCCCGGATTGAAATGTAAACGCACGAATCCTTGGTGTCCCAGGCAACACCACCATCGCTCGTGACATCCTGAAGCTTGAAGACAACAGCATTAACGTACGTGAAGGTACCAGCCGAGCTCCAGAGGCCGTGAGAGCCACTGTAAAGAAGTCAGAAGCTGATTGCCGAGTGGGAACCTCTCTGGCATTCGATCATACCTCGCGATGTAGCCAACGGGGCGCTGGTCGTTGTCGAACTTCTTGACATTGCTCCACGGAATGGTGTCCGAGCCTAAATATGGTGATAAGTCGCGATCACGGATAAGTTGAATTGAGGACCGGCGATGGGCATACGCACCCGTGTCACCATGAGCGTGGTACTCGACAGCCGTAGCAGTTCCGTTGACGGTCCTGACCTTGAGACGCTCCCAGTCTCTGTCTGTTCGTCAGTTTCTGGTACGTCCTTCGAAGCCAACCCCGTACCCCACGTGGTTGCCAACCTGACGGAGTTTGAATGTCAGTCACCTGCTGCAGACGCCCGCGGAAATAGCACACCTCGCCGAGAAGCGGCACTGTCTTGCCAAGATTATACGGCGTGAACAGCCAGTAATATCTTTTGATGCTGTATTGAGCGACTTGGCAGAGCAAGAGTCAAACACCACATACAGATCGACAACGTCGTTGGCCTTCGGGGCAACGAAGGTGCAGATCTTGGCGTCTTTGCTAGTCGTGGGGCTCTGAACAGTGAGGAAGCCGCCCTTACTGGCGTTAACGTCAATCGTGAGGAAGATACCATCACCACTGTTGGGGAGCGTGTTGAGGTTGCCGCTGTTGAGTGTGCCGGAGTTGATGGTGTTGCCGTTGGTATCTTTCGGCTAGTTTACTGTGAGATGAGTCTCTTAGGCAGCATTGACAAGATCAACATACTGCAATGGGGCCATTCAAGAAGTATTCGATCGAGGAGCCGAAATACTTTTCGTTCTTCTCAAAGAGGAATTGCGGCGCATATTTACGAGCAAGTGCGATGTTCGCTTCACTGGGAGCAGCTTGAGCAAGCAGCGAGGTAGCTGCAGGCGTGGAAAGGACTGTGAGAGCAATCTGGAGGGCTGGTATGAGCAACATAATGCATGGCCATTGTGTATCCGAGTCGCGCACCATAGTTAGACCGTCGACACCGTTCGGAGGGTTGCGGAAAGGACGAGGAGACGGCGGGACGACAAGGAGCACTACGGACCAAATAGTCAAATGAGCCGCGAGATGAAAAAGCGGAATAGGGAAGAAGACGAGCGGGAGGATGCACAGTCGGGCAGCCGATGTTCAGGAATTGCATACAAGGTAATCCCCACTGACCGACCGGGCAAGATCGCCCGGCCCTCGGGTCCCAACTGTAGTCCAGATATTGCATGGCCGTTATGCTCCGGTTGCGGTAGTAAGATAGCGCAGTTATTAACCTCTGAAAGGACTTCTTGCCCCTCGACGACCGAACGCCCGCGTCGCCATCAGCGTTGCCGGGCACACTAGAACGGTACGCAGGTCGATGCATTTCTGCCTTACAGTCTGCGAGGCGAATTCATCTGACAAATTTAGCTGCACAGCGTGTGCCGAACTCGATGCGGTGGGGATGCCCGCACAAGTCGCTTCGCAAATTCTGACTCCGATCGAACTGCCAGTGGAGATGTTCAGGATGCAAATTGTGTACTGCGGAGAGCGTATGAGTCAGATTCTACTGAATTCTTGCCAGTGCTTTGCAACTTCAAGGTTTGCTTGCGGGACGAGCTTTGATCTGTCACTTTGCCTCGCCCGGGATATGAAAGCAAGCGGTAATGTGTTACACACATCGAGCAGTATTGATAGACTTGGAAACTACGATGAACAGTTAGAATTGCAGCTATATTTGCTCTTTAATAAGCAGATGCCCGGCATACTATTTATAATGCACCCTTCAGGCTGTTATCCCATGCTTTCGTGCGAGCGGAGGCTCCGACACTGAAGCAATACTGACCAGAAATTTGCCTATAATCCAGCTGTGCTACCTCGGGAGGCGGCATCTTAGAAGTAGGACTTGACCAGACAGAATAGAACCGCCGCTGGAGGTGACAAGCCGGCAGGACCAACGGCGTCCCAGCGCGACAATCGCAGGAGCCTTAACCAGGCACTGAGAGCGCGGATCCCTGAGGGATAGCAGGTCCCGCATGATTTGGAAACATGCCTGGTAGATGAGGCGACCCTCGGTTCGGAGCTCGCGCCGTGGAATAACCGAGCTGGGTGTCCCTCACCGCTGGGCGGGTTGCCGGACTCTCCAGTCCCTGGTCGGGCATCAAGTGCACCTTCAGAGCACCTATGAAGGCGTCTCCTCCATGAGTTGATTGAGGTGGCGAGCAATGACGCCGACTGCTTCGCGCACCCGGTCGCGCTCGTCGACGTCCGCGATACGAGTGAGCCAGCGTCCTTCAAACCGGTCGGGATGCCACAACAATAGCGCCTCCTTCAACTTCTGTCTCCTATCCTTTGGTTGTGATTCTGCAGAATCGTCCAGCACAGCCGTGTCGAGCAAGAATTCGCGAACGGCGTCGAGTGAAATGGCATCTGGCGCAAGTGGTGGCTCGTGGGTCGGCCACGGAACATGTGCCCAGGACAATTCCATCTGAGTGGACAGCTTACTCCAACGTAGGACATATGCATCGACAGCTGCGCGTTTGCGGGCGTGCTCTCGTTGTTCACGACGATTATCGCTGTCGCGGCGTAGTTCGGCCTCAAGTCGCTTGGTCTCGCGCCGTTTAGTAGATTCTCGTGCTTTGCGCGCTGCACGCTCAGCGCGCTTGCGTTCTTGTTCCTCAGCCTCCTTCGCATGTGTTCGTCTGTAAAGCGAGTCAGCGCTTTGAATTTTGAATAAATGGCGTTCAACGTACTTCCACATGCCCTCGCGCACCCACTCTGTGTATTCATCGTCTGTCATATGCCGTGGATCCGCAGGTGCAGCATACGAGCTCGAAGCCCAACGGTCCGGAACATGATAGCCCCCAAAGGTGTCCTGGAGGTCATCCTGACGCTCGTCGACACCCATCTCGTCAAACAGCCTTGCGCGAAAGTGGCGTTCCTCGGCCTCACGAAGATGACGTTCATAGTTGACCGAGTCAGTATACTCATCCTCGGCTGTTCTAGCAGGCGATGATCGTCTTCGTTTTCGCGAGCCGCCACCGCTCTCAAGATCCGCATAGTCCTCAGCTCGCTCGCGTTCCTTGCGCTTGGACCGCAACTCGCTTTCAAACCGGCGATCCTCGCGGTCACGCTCCGTTTCTTTGAAACGAAGCTTCCCCATCGTGCCAGTCGGGTAGCGTGGGCGCAAGAGGTCAAGAAGTGTGCACACGCCGGTGACAACCGGCACCGCGGGTTCCACTGCATCGTGAGAAGCGCGCAGTGTATTTCGCGGCAAACCAAACGAGGCCCGAATATTTTGAAGTCGTGATAAGTAACTACCAACAGTAACCCGAGTATGGTGTTCTCCACCAACTGACGACCTCCAACCACGCCTGTGACGTATGTCCGTAGTTATCATGGTCTAGAAAACACAAGCCGATTCAGGTTGCGGCCCCTGCCGGCGAGACTCTGGCTCTTCCACCTGCGAGAATCAAACACAACTACGACCAACACCCCCGCATGAGCTCAGCGTCCACCTCTGGGCTAGTGCGGAGAAGATCAGCTGTACAGCCTGTCCCTGCGACCCGCGGAACGGCGCAGACAAGTCGTGCAAGGACTCAAACCGACCGGCGGAGCACTGTTGATGTTGCTCTAGTCACATCTCTTGAACACTTTGGACGCAAGGTGCGAGATCAGGACGCGGCTCGAGCAGCCATTACTCTACTCGAAGGTCGCGCCACCCGCCTATCTGAGCGCCTTGAGGCGGCAGGTGCTGCACCGACACAGTCGAGTTCTACACCAGCAGCACTTCAGAGGGCTCGCGCAAATCACAACGCGGACCGGGTACAACTGAATGATGCTCGCACGCAGCTGCGCGTCAAACAGTTGCAGCTTCAGAAGATCGGTGCCGAGTTGAATGCGCTGCTGCCGTCACTGCCCGCTTGCGCGCGACTTCCACTTGAGATCTATTCAGTCATCTTTGAAACACTTCATGTCGAGCTCCTCGCAGAAGTAGACCCTCTCTTAGCATCGAGGTTGCCATGGATTCTCGGTACGGTCTGCAGTTGGTGGCGGTCGATGCTGCGCCGTTTACCCCAACTCTGGACCGTCGTCAATTTCCCCATTCAGGCCGTGTCCAAGCACGACCAAGAACTCGTTTTACATATGCAGAAGCAGCTTTCGTTTGTTTTGCCGCGCTCGCGGACCGTCACTCTTCGATTGTCAATGCAGCACCGAGCGCACATCTGTGGTCAGCGTCCTCAAGCCGACTCGTATCGCAATTGTCTTCAACGAGTACTTGATCGCACGGTCGCCATCGTCATTGTCGAAAGCTGGGTCTCTCAGTTCACTTGTGACCAGTGTCACAGTATGTTCACCTCCAGGGCAATCGAATTCAAGATAAAGCACCCGTTGCTTCGTAGCGTAGCCTTCATACGTTCACGGTATGTGGAGCATGCTCGGTACCAACCCCAGAGATACTTTCCAAAGCTCGTATGTGCGCGGCTGCGCAAGATCTCCTTCCACGGCATCCTTCCCATTTTCAACCCTGAGGAGTCGATGCGAGTCGAAGAGGCCGAAATCGTTACAGCCTCGGCAGATTCGTCGCTTTTTCTCATTCAATGCATATTTGATGCTTGCCCGACTCTTCGAACACTGTCTATGAAGTGTCGTACTCTGCAGTCGTTCCGTCCATGGGGTGTGTTGGCGACATCCAGCTCGACTCTCCAATCTCTTCGACTAGAGATTAATCACGTGGACCACAACATTGTCACCAATTATTCAGTTCGATTTCCTGCTCTCCGAAAACTTACTCTCATTTCCCCTGACATATCCTTCGCTGACCCACCCGGAGCCTGGCGTGATTTGGCGCGGCCCAGGAGCGCACTCTTGGCGGAAATCGTGCAACATGCCCCTTATCTATCCTCGCTGAATCTCGCCGGCATTCCCACGCGCGAAGTGGTCTGCATCTTGAAAGCACTGTCAAATTCACCTCGGCTGGAGGAGCTTCAGTTTGGCGACACAATTGTCAACGTAGAATTGGGGGCTGAACTCAGCAAACTAAAGATTGCGCCTCAGTGCGTCAAGTTTTTTGGCACCGTGCTGTTGTGGCGACGTGACCAATGGTGCGCTCACCTGGCCTCTATGGGATCAGTGGTAGGAAATGGCAAGGGAACTGACTCTGTTCGTGTTCGTTTTGACTGTCCGGTCGAGATATCGGTGGATGCAGCGACCGCATCTTGATTTGACTTGGCTTCCTCATGAATGTATATATACTCACGAATCAACGCATTAAATTTAGCTCTGCTGCAAGCAGCTTGACCAGAAGGATACCGAACGTGCCGACGCACAGTGGTCGAAGTTGTGGCGGAGGCGAGTCTTGTCGCCGTTTATAAGTGGCTGGGCTGTGTGGTGGTTCATTCGTCAATTCGTCAATTCATCTCTGGGAAGATCAGGACGGAAAAAAAATTTAGCTCATATTTCCTGAACTAGCATGCTCCATAATATATACTTCCATATTAATGTGGCCGAATGATGTTGCCTTGAATGAACATGTTTAAACGCCGCCACGCGGGCTGCCACCTTCTTCCTCACGAGATTGATCTTCCGGTGCGCGTCGCAGCAGGCTCAGCACCTGCCTCAACCACCGGGACTGTCGACCATCCAGATGGTGATCCCTTGCATCGGAATCTGCATGATGACCTACGCCTTCGACAGGCTCGGCTGTAGTACCTGGAGTTCCCGAGAACCGCAACCGACGTGGGCAATCTTTGCAGTTCCCTGCGACCTCTAATCGTTTGATGAACTCCTCCACCGTAGGGTGGTCGATGTCTTCGCCCGTCCAATGAGTTGGCGGATGCTCCAAAAGTCGTGCCCGAGTTTCCTCCCACCACTGCGAGCTGATCTCACGCCCATGTTGCGCAAAGGGAATACTTCTGCCAGCATATCTCTCAACGATGTCATACCCTCGGTTGTTTCCGAGCAGTAGGTGTGCGAACTGGGCGATGTTGAGCCCCGTTCGCTTGAGCTGGCATAGAGCAACCGCTAAACCTTCCGCAATGTGCGGCAAAGGATTTTCTGGGAGGTTCGAGACGGTCCAGAGCATATCCCAGACTGATTGATCGGCTGGCGGGCCGGGGAGGAGGATATTGATCACGCTATGGCGTTCAGCGGAGCAGATCGACCCATGTGCGTCTTCGAACAGATTACCAGTTGTCTTACAATCGAAGTTCGGAACTACTTTATGTGCAAAGAGTGTCGCTGCAGGAACTAGTTCATGGCGCCATTGGGAGATATCGTGGAAAATATGTCGAGTGATGGTACCGAGGTCCTCAGACCAGACGGATAGCCGTTCTACCAGCTCGCCAAACCGGGACAAAATGATTTGTGCCATCTCCGGAGAGACTCGCTGGAATTCGAGGCGTTCGATTATCCTCTTGGCGTCATCCAAGTGTTTAATCTCGAG
>Ga0247815_10000279_pt1 | contig 40468 bp, 40 predicted proteins | sample UWRJL194509B1_FD_181014 | JGI IMG/M metagenome (GOLD analysis project Ga0247815, IMG submission 181014) | Plant litter microbial communities from Arlington Agricultural Research Station in Wisconsin, United States - UWRJ-L194-509B-1 | ecosystem: Environmental > Terrestrial > Plant litter >...
AATCCGCGATAACCAGTTTAACCCGCTAAACCCGTGGCCCATTACATCCTAAAACAAAAAAAACCATTCGCCGCAACGAATGGTTTTAAATATAAATTAGATTATTTCTTACCAGATTACTACTCGCAAACTATCCGGCTGATACATTTTATCTCCTTTTTTGACATTAAATGCTTTATGAAATTCAGGGATATTACTCAAAGGTCCGTTGACTCTAAATTGTTCCGGTGAATGTACATCAGTCATAATTTGATTGATTTTCGATTCATCTCTTCGGTTGATCATCCAGGAATAAGCGTAGGCAAGGAAATAACGTTGCTCCGGAGTTAATCCGCTAATTTTTTCCTTGTTTTTAAATTGTGCTGTTTTCTGGAATGCTTCATACCCCATAATTACGCCGCCCAAATCGGCAATGTTTTCACCCTGAGTGGCATCTCCATTTACATTTTTGCCCAATATTGTATATTTATTATATTGCTCTACTATCAATTTGGTTTTTGCTTTAAATTTTTTCAAATCTTCAGCTGTCCACCAATTGTTTAGATTTCCTTTCTCGTCATATTGACTTCCCTGATCATCAAAACCATGCGTTATTTCATGCCCGAAGAAAGAACCTCCAATAATTCCGTACAAAATAGCATCGTCCGGCATACGTCCTTCATAACCCGGAACAATAATATTACAGGCCGGAATTACAATTTCGTTGTTACTTGGGTTATAATATGCATTGTAAGTTTGCGGCTGCATCACCCATTCGTTTCTGTCTACCGGTTTCCCGTATTTGTTGATCATGTATTTATAATCCCAAATATTGGCACTCATAACATTCCCACAATATGATTTTCGATCTACAGAAAGCGCGCTCATATCTTTCCATTTATCAGGATATCCTAATTTCATGACCATTTTACTCAGCTTAAATAATGCTTTTTGCTTGGTAGGCTCACTCATCCAATCCAGTTTTTTAATGTGCGAAGCAAATACATCACGAATGTTGTTTCCAACCTCCAATAATTTTTCTTTAACTCCTTTTGGCATATAATCACTCACATAAACCTGACCTATTAATTCTCCTAAAGAAGAATCTGTTTGCTCTACTACTCTTTTCCAACGTGGTTTTTGAGTTGCTACTCCATTTAACGTTGTGGCATAAAACTTGAAATTTTCTTTTTCGATAGCCGCATTCAGATATGGAGCGTATGAACTTACAAGATTCCACTTCAAATACGTTTTCCAATCTTCGATCGTATATTTTTTAATCGTAGTATTTAGGGCTGTAAAAAATTCCGGTTGTCCTACTATTACAGTATCTGCTTTTGCAATACCTAAAATCGGCAATACTTTTTTCCAGTCGATATCTGGTGTAAGTGAATTGAATTTTTCTACCGAAAGTTTGTTGTAATTTTTTATAGGATCACGAAGCGCTTCTAATTTTCGGGATGATTTTGCCAATTCGGTTTCGAGTTTCATAATCGTTGCAGCATTTTTTACCGCAACTGATTCTTCATCTCCAGTAAATCGCATCATCGTTTTAAGATGTGCTACATAAGCCGTACGAATTTCGATATTTCGTTTGTCTGTATCGAGATAATAATCTCTTTGTCTCATTCCTAAACCGCCTTGTCCGAAAAACAACGCATATTTTGTACTGATTTTATCGTCTTGCGAAACATAAAATGTAAACGCCGGATCTGCTCCAACAGTTTGCAAATGCGCAATTGTATTGATTAATCCTGAAACATCTTGAATCTCGTTGATTTTTCTAATTTCGGCACTTAATGGAGATAAACCTGCTTTTTCGATGGCAATCGTATCCATTCCTGCAGCATAAAAATCACCTATTTTTTGTTTGTTACTTCCTTTTGCTGCCGATTCATCTTTGGCCGAGCTTTCGCAGATATTTTTAATCTGTCCGTTGATTGTATCAATTACAGTTCTCATAATTCCGTTATTGCTGTCTGTTTTTGCAATAGGATTTTTTTTGAACCAGCCATTATTAGCATAATTAAAAAAATCATCTGCCGGATTGATGGTGGTGTCGCGATTGGTAATTAAAGGATCTGAAAATGCGACTTCTTTTTTATTGCAGCTAAAAAATGTCATTCCGATTAGGAGGAATGTAACAGGTTTTCTAAATAAACTCATTCGGTTATAAATTTGGTTGATATATTCAATCTATTATTTGGATTGTTATAATTTAAAGATAACAAGCATGTAAATATAATTTTTATAACAACAAAAATTAAAAAAATCCAAATTTTAAATTCCAAATTCCAATACTGAGCTTAATAGTGATTGGGGAAAATTCAAAATTTAAATTCCAAAAAAAAAGCTTCTACTACGCTCAGCTAGACATAATAAAAAAGTTTGCCACTAATTCCACAAATTAACACGATCTAATATTTTCATTTTACTTAGAAAAAATTAGTGCTAATTTGTGAAATTCGTGGCAAAAAATATAAAGCTTCCTCCTATGGAATTAGCTAATAATTATTTTGTGTTCGTGACGGTATTGCGAAGCGCTTTTACCGGTATATTGTTTGAAAGATTTACTAAAATGACTGAAATTATTAAAGCCGCTTTCGTAACACACTTCATTTATACTTATTGGTTTTTCGGCCAATAATTTTGATGCGTGTACCAAACGATATTCGTTTACGAATTCTGTAAAGGTTTTATTCGAAATCTTCTTAAAATAACGGCAAAACGAAGGTGTTGTCATACTTACTAAGCTCGAAACTTCGTCTATGGCGATAGATTCCTGAAAATGATCTTTTACGTAATTAAAAATAACATTGATACGATCATTATCCTGCGTTTGCAATTCTAACGAAAACCCGTCGGCATTCAGCACAGTATATTCTTCAGAAGAATCTAATTCGTCTAAAACACTCAGAAGCGTCAATAAACGTTCAAACGGAAGCTGGTGTTCCATCATTTCGATTTTCTTACCGATTCTTTTTTTAGTTTCTCCGCCAAAAGCAATTCCGGCTTTTGCCTGACTAAAAAGATTCTGTACCTTTTTCATTTCGGGAGCAACAAAAAAATCATTCCCTAAAAACTCCGGTTTGATATGAATAACAGTTTCATTAATATTTCCCGTTTGTTCATTTGTAAAACCGCAATGCGGCAAATTAGCACCTATAAGTATCAAACTACCATTTGTATAATAAGAAACATGGCTTCCTATTTGTCTTTTCCCCGCCCCACCATTTATATAAACCAACTCGATTTCTGGATGATAATGCCATAAATGCGCTTTACTGTTGGTCTTTTCGGCGTGCTTTGTGTAGGTAAAAGAACTTCCGTATGAGTTTGATATCACTTCAAGAGCTGGGGCAATTGTCTTCATGATAATTTCTTTAAAAAATAATAGCAAATTTAACAAAATCGCCTAATATAATTTAAAAATTAACCTATAACGGTTTCGTAAATGAGAATTTTGCATAATAATCATTAAAAGTTAAATCATCAAATTGCCACAATTCATCAATTTTTTTCATGATCCGTATTTTTTTGTTAGATTTTTTCCATAAATCGTATTTAGAAGTGGCTTTAAATAAAGATACCTCTTATTTGTAAGAATATTAGAGCTTTTGCGCAAATGTTAATTTTATTGAATAATTGAAAAATAATAGCCGAATTAACAAAAACACCTAATATTATTCAAAAATTAACCTATAACGGTTTCGTAAATGAGAATACAGCACATAAATTGGAAAATACAGTTGTGAAAAAAAAGTAATCCCTACAGTAATTTAGCATCAGAAAATTAGAACAAACAAATTTAAAACGAAGAGTTATGAAAAAGATATTAAAATTAAGTTTAGTGTGCGCAGTACTTTTTACTGGAATGAGTACTTATGCAATTGATGGTAATGATAATGGAGCAGCTGATTTTAACCTTCATGTATTAAAGGCTAATGGAAAGCTAATTACGTTTGCTTTAAACCAGGTTAAAAAAGCAAGTATTAGTATTTATGATAAAAACAATACTTTAATCTATTCTGAAAATGCTTTTGGGAAAGAAGGAATTTTAAGAACTTTTAGCTTAGAAGAGCTTCCAGAAGGAACTTACTTCTTACAAGTTGAAGACAGCGTTAAAAAAGTAAGACACGAAATTACAATTACTGATGATACATCTGTATTATCTTCAAAAGCAGTTTCGTCAGCATATAAAGCAAATACAATTGCTCAAAATTCAAGCGTAGCAGTACGCTAAAAAAGTTTATACTTCTCATAAAGTATAAAAATGAGGTTAGATAGTTAGTAAAGTTAAAAACATGATTGTTTTGAAACAGCTCTTTGTGGTTATTGAGCTGTTTTTTTTGTGCCATACTTTTTTGAATTTGCCACAAAGGCACTAAGACACAAAGTTTTTATTTATAAAGTTTTATTTAACCGCAAAAACCGCAATCCCGATAGCTATCGGGATACGCAATGGTTCGCAAAGATTTACACAAAGTTCGTAAAGCTGATTCAATACTAAGCTTTGCGAACTTTTCGTTTTTTTGAAAAATTAAATCTTTGCGGTAAAATAATCTACTTCGAAATGAGATTTAAACACAGAGAACACTAAGAGTTTTATCTAAGAGTACGCTCAAAAACACGGAGTTCACAAAGCTTTGTCAATATAAAGCTTAAGTTCCGAAGATATCGGGCTTGAAAATCCCTCACAAAATAAACGAAATATTATTATGAAAAAGATGGCCCTAGCCCCGATAGAAGTGGAAATCCTTTTGTGTCCGCCGCGGCGGACACAAAAGATTGAAACGGATAGCGGGATTAGCTCCTGAAAAAAGGTTTGCTTTTTATCATAGATCGAAATGACAAAAATGAGCATAAAAAATCCGTTTTTATCTGCGTTTTCGCTTTAGCGAATCCGTGTCATCCGCGTACCATCTCAACATTAATCTACAAAAATTTTGTAAGAAAACCAGAATAACCAATATTACCTCAATTTAAACAAAACATTAAAAAATAATAACCTAATTAACAAAAACGCTAAAAATAATTTAAAATTTAACCTATAACGGTTTCGTAAATGAGAATACAGCATCGAAATTGGCAAATAGAGTTGTGAAAAAACACATACATCCGAAGTAATTTAGCATCAGAGAATTAGAACTATTAATTTAAAACTAAATACCATGAAAAAGATTTTAAAATTAAGTTTAGTATGTGCGGTACTTTTTACTGGAATGAGTACTTATGCAATTGACGGGAATGAAGATTTTAATCTTCACGTATTAAAGAATAATGGAAAAGTAATTACGTTTGCCCTTAATCAGGTAAAAAAAGCCAATTTATCGATTTATGATAAAGAGGGTACTTTAATTTATTCTGAAAGCGCTTCAGGTAAAGATGGAATTTTGAGAACTTTTAGCTTAGAAGAGTTTCCTGCCGGAACTTACTTCCTGGAAGTTGAAGATAATGTAAAAAAAGTGAGACACGAAATTACTATAACTGATGATGCAACTGTATTATCAAAAAAAGCAATTTCATCAGTTTACAAAGCAGGTTTTTCTGCTAAAAATACAAACGTAGCAGTACGCTAAAAAGTTATACTGAAAAGTATAAAAGTGAGGTTAGATAGTTAGTAAAGTTTAAAACGAGAAATTCGTTTTTAGAACAGCTCTTTGTGGTTATTGAGCTGTTTTTTTATGCCCAATTTTTTCCAATAACCTTTAGCCATTTTATTTTTAGAAAACTATTCTTAATAAATATAATACTGTGATTATTACACTATTAAAAAACAGGAACTAAAAAACATCCAAGAGCCCAGTAATTACGTACATAGTTCAGCCAAAGCACAGAAACATCTTTAATTCAGCAATTTAGACATAGAAAAAAGTGATTTTTTTGCATAAAATTAAATTTCAATTTGTAGTTTTGAGCGTTCCACAAACAGTAATTAACAATTTAAAAAAAACATGACAAATTTTACCAAAATGGGCTTAGTTGTTGCCGTATTTTTAACAACAATCTTTACTTACGCAATTGATGGAAAAGGGGATTATATTTTGAATATAAAAACCGGAAACGGAAAAGTAATTAGTTTTACTTTGAACAACGTTGAGAAATCAGTTTTTTCTATCTACGACGAAAACCATAATTTAGTGTACACAGGATCATCTGCTACAGATAAATTAGAGATTTCTAAAACTTTAAGTTTAGAGGCATTTCCTGCCGGAACTTATACTTTAGAAGTAAACGAAAATGGTAAAGTTGCGAAACACGATATTGCTGTTTCTGCTAAAAAATCAAAAACTATTAAGCTTGACGAATCAGTAAACGAAAGTCCTGGTTTCCGTCGTTAATTGTTTTTTACGCCTACATTAAAAGCATCAGCCCACAGTTGATGCTTTTTTTTGTTATATAAAAAGTGATTTTATAAGTAATGAAATATTTAATGCAAAACCATAATAAAAAAAACAATTATGAGTTATATAACTGATTTACATGATTTTGCAAATAAAAATATTACAAATTCAATTTTTTTATTGTTTTAAGAATTAAGCATTTTTCCAATTCATTCAAAAAAATGTCTATGCAACAAAAACTAGCTATTTTAATATCATTGACTGCTTTTTCATTTCGGGTTTCTGCCCAGACTGAAGAATTTTATACTACTGATAAAATTAGCGACAAATATGCTTATGTCGACGTAATTAAAACTTATGAAAATGTTGCCGCAAAAGGATACAAATCTGTAGACCTGTTTCAAAAGTTAGGAAATTCTTCTTATACGCATTGCTATTTTGAGAAAGCAGCAGTATGGTACGGCGAACTATTTGCTATGACTTCAGATTTAGACCCTATATATTACTATCGCTACGCAGAATCTTTGCGATCTCTTTCTCAAAATGATAAAGCCGATGCGCTGATTGAAAAACTAAAAAGTAAATCTAATGCAATGGTAAAGCGTAAAATATAGGGAAGCTTATATGTTTTGGGTTCACAACCGGGAAACTCTTTTTAGCGGAGTTTAAAGGCTGGTGACTTTCTTAAAAAATATTTCTCGCTCTATTTATTTTAATTAATGTTTTCGATTCTAACATTTTTCTTCCAACCACTTCTCCTTTTTCATCAATTTTTAAACAAAGATCAATATAACCATTCCCTATCGTCGAATGTGAAAAACTATATAACTCTATTATGAGGATAATATATTTTGCTTTTTTTATAGCGTATATTTTATTTGGAATTAAATTTTGAAAATCTCCTATGTTAAGCCCGTCGATAGTTTTACTATTTATCTTTAATAATGGATTTTCAGAAGTATTTAATACACTAATAAGATCATTGGCAATAATTTCTGTTGAACATTCTTTAGTAATTACATTTTCAGTTTTAACTATAATTTCAATATCATTATTATATAAATTTTCTTGAATTTTGAATATACTCAATGAATCGTTAATCGAAATGCGACAAGATTCAATATTCTTTTGAATGTAATCAGATTTTTGATTTTGTCCATTTGCAAAACCAAACATAAAGCAGAAAAAGAAGATGGTTATTTTCATAGGTTAATTATATTTTGATGGCGTGATTGTCTCGCTGGTTGCATCAATTTAATTTTAATGCTGTTATTTAAACTTTGGGTTCACGAGCGGGACGCTCGCGCCAGCGGAGAGGAAAACTAAATTTATATCCAATTTAGGATGAATTCTAAAACATAGTGAATTAATGTAACTATTGCAGTTAAAATAAAAACACTCAAAATTCTTGTGATATTTTGATTTAGTTTAGTTCCTATTTTTCGTTGAATGTAAAATAAGTCAATTAATACAAACGGAATAAAGGAAATTAATCCAATAAATCCTCCTATCCAAATGATTATAGACTTATCTAGTCCATTTAATATGGAAAAAAAAAACTGCTGCTTCAATAGGTTTTCCTAGTTCTATTCTCATCCATCCCATTCCTGAAAATACACTTAAAAAAAGCCATATTAGGTATTTAGTAATTGTTGTTATAGCTTTCATTTAATATAATTTTAGTTTGATATAACTGCATCTGCTGGCGCGAGCGTCTCGCTCGTGCATACAAAGCATGTCAATTAATATCTATTTCTAAAACAGTTTGATCATTATCTCCGTAATTTCTTGCGGAACTATATTTCCAATCTACGGGATTAGTAACAAAACCTGTTTCCATTGGATTATTATGAATGTAGTTTAACTTTTGCTCAAAAACTTTTAGTGACCAAATTTCAATAGGCTTATTGTTTTGCTGCCAAAATTGCCTAAATTTTATATTACTATTTTTCTTTCCAGCTCTTTCAAACATCCAAAGCATCCATTCTTTTCTGCTTTCTTGTGGATTTTCTTCAATTGCTTTAAGCATTTTTCTAGAGGTAAAACCTTTGAAATCTCTTATTAGACCGGATGGATCTCCATTTTCAGATCTAAAAATTAAGTGAATATGACTTGGCATAATACAATAACCATAAATCTCCATTCCCTTGTTCTTTCTGCAGTAATCTAATGATTCTACAATGTTGCCAAAATACTCTTCTCTTGTAAAAACATCTATCCAGTAAACCGTAGCAAAACTTATAAAGTAAGCTCCAGTTTTTTCTCCAAACTTGTATTTTCTACTCATTTATTTTTTTGAGCTAATATAAGAAATACTTTACGTTCACGAGCGGGACGCTCGCGCCAGCGGAGGAGTTCTTTGTGAATAAATAGATTTGTCACATCAACTGAATTTCAATTTTTTTATATAAACTTGTATATTCGTTCGCTGGTGAGAGCGTCCCGCTCGCTATATAAGCCCCAACTCTTTTCCTATATCTTGATAAAGTTTCGAAAGTGGACGTTTACTTTGTTCTTTATCTAAAGAATAATTACCTAATATCATTCGATCAATTTCCGATTTATTAAAAGTTAAATTATTGTACGAATTCAAATAATCCCTATATTTTTTAGAATATTTAAGTCTTCGCTTGATGAGTAATTCAATAGCATGATCATGATGTAAAAAATATAAATCATCTAAATTAAAAATATCACAATTGTTTTGTATTTTATTTTTAAATAAAATCTCCACATCTGTCTTTCCACATAAAGGATGAATTGCACTAATTTTATTAATTTTTAATGTGAATCTAAAATCATCAATTTTAATTAGATATGGACTTTTTATATTTACTAAATAAGGGTCTTGTTTTCCTTTAGCACCAAGTCCGTTACATGATTGACATGAAGGTATTAAATTTGAATAGCTAACTGCTAAAATAGGATATTTTGATTCTGGATAAAAATGATCAATTTCGGGCTTTACAACTTTTCTTCTGCTAACTGCGTATATATAATTTCTATTACAATAAGGACACGTATTTAACCCTATATTATTAATGAATTCAAATTTATTAAAAATAGCTAATTTTTCATAAATGCTATTTACAAATATGTTGGAAAGTATTTTACAATCGTCAGAATTTATATCAATGAATGTTGGATAATTTAGATTCAATTTATTAACATATAATTCTAATTCAGTTGGTTCTAAGCAAATTAATTCACGTAAAGAATTATTAGTCAAATCTAATAAACCTCTTAAAAAAATTTCTAACGTTCTACTAATAGTAATTAAGTAACGGCTACTTACTACAGGAGCTGCTATTATAGGAATTGCTGCTGGAGGAGGAGTTGTTGCTACAGGAGTTGGTCTAGGATTTTTCCAAATTCCGCCGTCATCTATTACTCTTCTGATATGATGAACTAAATAACTTTCTATAGCGGAATAATGAATTAAAGCTAAACTAGGATTATAAATTATTGGAATCATTTTTCAAATCTTTTAATTTTTGTTCTAACTTCAATATTTCTTCTGCTTTATATTCTGGAAATTCCTCCAAAAACATATCATATAATTTATCACTCAAAAAGGGTTCTCCAATAAATTCTATAGCTCTTTTTACTATTTTTGGTTCCGTAATCCAAGATATATTTCTTCTTTTTTTCTTATCATTGATATAATCAATTATCTCTTGAATTTTTTCCTTAGCAAAATCACCGATCAATCCTTCACCAACAAAAAAAGAATCGGCTAATAAATCCGTAATATTTGCTCCAAAATTCCTAATTGAACGTTCATATCTTTGAATTATTAAATTATTCTCTCCGATTTTATCCAAATAGAGTACATTATCATTAGGAATATCAGACAATGTTAAAGGATCATGAGTTGTAAATATAATTTGAATCGAGATAGATTCTTTAGCATATTGATCTGAAGAATAACTTCCATTATCGGGTAATTCCAAAACAGTTTCTTGTAGAATTATTGGAAAATTTTTAACTAATGCATTAATTAATTTTTTCTTCCACAAAGGATGAAAACCTAAATCAGGCTCATCTAAAAATATCAGAATATTTTTTCTAGTTCTTAAGTCTTCATTTGAAAAAAAAGCAGCAAATAAATTTAATAAATATTCTTCCCCTTGAGACAAACTATGATTTGGGACAAAAAGTAAAAATAAACTTTGGAGTTGAAAACTAAATTCTTTTCTGAGGTTCTCGAAAGAATTTGCAAGTAACTGATAACTAGAAATAAGCTTTTCAAACATTATTATGTCAATGCCATTTATGTTAATCTCAAGATTAAATGGCAAATTCAACATAAATTCATCGATATTACTTTTAATTAATTCTACATTTTTTTTATTTTCGATATGAATACTATCATTATCCGTAAATTGAAATGCTATTAGAATAGTATCATTTAGAAGATGTCGAAAGTTTTCTAAATTTATAAATTTTTCATTTGATATTTTATCTTTAAGTAGTTGTGATATTTTTTGAAAATTTTTGAAATCAGATGATATCAGAATATTAAATAAGAATCTTTGATAGATATTTATAGTAAGTTTTTTAATCTCTGAATTATCTGATTCTTCCCCATAAACATCTCCTAGTAAGGAAAAAATTCCTATATAATTATCATCACTCATTTTAGATAATAACTCAATTTCTAAATCTGATTCGTTCTTGTCTGAATATTTAGAATCTTTATTTTCACTTGCAAGATGCCTAAGAAACATTTCATAAAACTTTAAATCAATTTCCCAAAACTTTCTGTCCGAAATTTGTTCAGTTTTAATTTGAATTTTCTCATAACTTGGAAAATCTTCAAAATCATTCTTCAATTTTTCAATGATTTTTTTTCTAGATAGTAATTCAATATGTCTTCTTATTTTTTCAAAATATATTTCCGAAATATCATTGCTATCAAAACTAAAATTATCCAAATTCTTTAATGATAAATTAAAATCTGAAAGTGGAGAATAGAAAACAGCAAGCTGCTGACTCTTTAAATTTTTTTCAATATTTTTTCCCGAATAATCTTTTATAATAATCTTGTCGAAAGAAATTTCTATCTCATCACTAGTTTTAAAATCAAGAACCGACGTTTTGATCATCTTATCATGTGGTGAAGATGTTAATTGAATTTCTAATTTCCCATTTTCTAACTCGTCTTCATAAATTGATAATACAGCTCTAGCTAGTAAAATTTCCTTTATCAAACTAGTTTTACCGCTTCCATTTTTCCCAACAATTGCCGAAATCAAAGAAATGTTTTTGCCAAAAAAATCTTTTACATATGATGGATTTAAAAGTCTTTTGACAAATACCGTATTTTCAAATAAAGAAATATCATAAAAATAATAACCCCCAAAATTTATTGTTGAACTTTCAATCCTATTATTTTCAATAAAATACACCGCTGCTAATCTCATATTTTAGATCCTTTTTAATATTGTAATTTGCAAAATCAATTCTATGTTTTACAATTTAGTTAGCTAATATATAGAAACAAATTCCTTTAAAAATGTTGAAAACCGTAAACGTCAATTTTTTTTTAACATTTAAATTTAAATCCACAAAAAAACCTCCCATTTCTGAGAGGTTTTTTCATATCATTAAAAATCAAAAATTATTACATATTCCTTCTATACTGCCCACCCACTTCAAACAATGCCGAAGTAATTTGACCAAGCGAACAAACCTTTGTAGCTTCCATTAAATGATCGAATAAGTTTTCGTTTTTAATGGCTGCTTCTTGTAGTTTGTTGAGATGCTCGTTTACTTTTGCTTCGTGAAACTGGTGTAAGTTATCCAGCATTGTAATCTGATATTGTTTTTCTTCTTCGGTGGCGCGAATTACTTCTGCCGGAATTACCGTTGGAGAACCTTTTGAACTCAGGAAAGTGTTTACACCCACAATTGGGAAATCTCCGTTGTGTTTCAGGGTTTCGTAATACAAACTTTCTTCCTGAATTTTAGAACGTTGGTACATCGTTTCCATTGCGCCCAAAACTCCGCCACGTTCCGTGATTCGGTCGAATTCTTGTAGAACGGCTGCTTCTACCAAATCGGTTAATTCTTCGATGATAAACGATCCCTGAATTGGGTTTTCGTTTTTCGCCAAACCTAATTCTTTATTAATAATCAACTGAATTGCCATTGCTCTACGAACAGATTCTTCTGTTGGTGTTGTAATCGCTTCGTCGTATGCATTAGTGTGCAACGAATTACAGTTGTCGTAAATTGCATACAAAGCCTGCAAAGTGGTTCTGATATCATTAAAATCAATTTCCTGTGCGTGTAATGAACGCCCGGAAGTCTGAATATGGTATTTCAACATTTGCGCTCTTTCGTTGGCTCCGTATTTGTTTTTCATGGCTTTTGCCCAAATTTTACGTGCCACACGACCAATAACCGAATATTCAGGATCAACTCCGTTTGAGAAAAAGAATGATAAATTTGGTCCAAAATCGTTGATGCTCATGCCACGGCTTAAGTAATATTCCACGTAAGTGAAACCGTTCGAAAGCGTGAATGCCAATTGCGTAATTGGGTTCGCTCCTGCCTCGGCAATATGATATCCTGAAATCGAAACGGAATAAAAATTACGAACGTTTTTGGTAATAAAATATTCCTGAACGTCGCCCATTAATCTCAAAGCAAATTCGGTGGAAAAAATACAAGTGTTTTGTGCCTGATCTTCTTTTAAAATATCCGCCTGAACCGTTCCACGAACTTGTGATAATGTTCTGGCTTTAATTTCATTATACACTTCCTGAGGCAGAACCTGATCTCCGGTAACGCCCAAAAGCATTAAACCTAAACCATTGTTTCCTTCGGGTAAATCGCCTTGGTATTTAGGACGGTCTGTTCCTTTTTCTTTGTATATTTTGTTGATTTTAGCTTCAACTTCTTTCTCTAATTCGTTCTCCTTAATATAATACTCACATTGCTGATCGATCGCCGCATTCATAAAGAAACCTAACAACATTGGCGCTGGTCCGTTTATGGTCATACTTACAGATGTTAAAGCATGAACCAGATCAAAACCTGAATACAACTTTTTAGCATCATCCAGACAACAAATCGAAACTCCGGCATTTCCAATTTTTCCGTAAATATCCGGACGAATATCGGGATCGTTTCCGTATAAAGTCACACTATCAAAAGCGGTGGAAAGTCGTTTTGCCGGCAATCCTGCGCTTACATAATGAAAACGTTTGTTGGTTCTTTCCGGTCCGCCCTCGCCCGCAAACATTCTCGACGGATCTTCGCCTTCACGTTTAAACGGATATAATCCTGAAGCAAACGGAAATTCTCCGGGAACATTTTCCTGTAAATTCCAACGTAAAATATCGCCCCAGGCTTCGTATTTTGGCAATGCAATTTTTGGGATTTGTATGTGTGCTAAACTCTCAGTGTGCGTCGCGATTTTAATTTCTTTATCACGAACTTTAAACGTATAAATCGGATTTTTATATTTGTTTACTTTCTCGTCCCAATTCAGGATAATTTCCCAGTTTGTACGGATCTAAATCCATTTTTACTTTATCAAACTGGTTCAGTAAAAGATTAAGAAATATTCTATTTTCGTCAAGTCCCTGGGCTGCGCTCAGGGTGACACTATCTTCATCAATTCCTGCTTTATTAATTTGCGGAATTTTCCCAGAAACAGATTCTATGGTTTTAAAGATTCCGTATAATTTTTGAGCTACTTTTTGTTGCGAAAGCGCACTTTCATCATACGATCTGTTGTTCTCTGCAATTTCAGATAAATAACGGGTTCTGTGTGGCGGAATCACGAAGATTTTCTCGCTCATTTCGCGCGTAATTTCAAAAGTCGATTTTAGATCTGAATCTGTTTTTTCGACAATTTTATCCATAATCGCTTTATACAGCGTATTCATTCCCGGATCATTGAACTGCGATGCAATGGTTCCGAAAACTGGCATATCATCAGGATTTTTATCCCAAAGATTATGATTTCTTTGATATTGTTTTTTAACGTCACGAATGGCGTCAAGTGCACCTCTTTTATCGAACTTGTTCAAAGCCACTAAATCAGCAAAATCAAGCATGTCGATTTTTTCTAATTGAGTTGCGGCACCAAATTCCGGCGTCATTACATATAAGGATACATCTGAGTGATCCATAATCTCGGTATCTGATTGTCCGATTCCTGAAGTCTCAAGGATAATCAAATCGTATTTTGCAGCTTTTAAAACCTGAATCGCTTCGGCTACATATTTAGATAATGCCAAATTCGACTGACGTGTCGCCAGCGAACGCATATAAACTCTTGGATTATTTATGGCATTCATACGGATTCTGTCTCCTAAAAGCGCTCCGCCTGTTTTACGTTTCGAAGGATCGACAGAAATTAATCCGATTGTTTTTTCAGGGAAATCAATTAAAAAACGACGAACCAATTCGTCCACCAAAGATGATTTTCCGGCTCCACCCGTTCCTGTAATTCCCAAAACCGGAATTTTAGAATTGGTATTACTAGTGTGAATCTGATCGAAAACTGGTTTTGCAATTTCAGGGAAATTCTCAGCTGCCGAAATCAATCGTGCGATTGCAGTTGGAATTTTATTTTCGATATGATCGATTTCTCCGTTTAGTTTATCTCCAATAGGATAATCTGAACGCTCTACCAAATCGTTGATCATTCCCTGTAAACCTAAAGAACGGCCATCATCAGGAGAATAAATTCTGGTAATACCATATTCGTGTAATTCTGAAATTTCGCTTGGCAGGATTACTCCGCCTCCGCCTCCAAAAATCTTAATATGCCCCGCCCTTTTTTCATGGAGCAAATCATACATATATTTAAAGTATTCATTATGTCCGCCCTGATAAGAGGTCATGGCAATCGCATTTGCATCTTCCTGAATAGCGGTATTTACCACTTCTTCGACACTACGATCGTGACCCAGGTGAATCACCTCAACCCCAGTTGACTGAATAATACGGCGCATTATATTGATCGCTGCATCGTGTCCGTCAAAAAGAGATGCTGCAGTAACAATTCTTACTTTATTTTTAGGAATATATGGTATTTGTTGTTCCATTTTATGAATATGATAATTTTAAGGGAGCAATTTACAAAATATTATAATATTTGGTTATCGTAATATCTTTTTCTTAACAAAAAAAAGAATATTTTTTTTATACAGAAGGGTAACAATTTCAATCGTTATCGTATATATCCTATATAAGTCTTATAGAAAAGTTAACAACATGGTAATCTTGAAAAATTTAATTTAAATACAACAACTTGTTTTCCAGATACCTAAAGTAATTTAGCATGGTAGAAAAGCCCCAAATTTTTACCCAAAAACTTTTATTCTCAAGTAATAAACGTAAAAATTTAAAAAATGAAAACATTATTCCAATTCACCGTAATTTTAAGTTTGACTTTCTTTGTATCTTCTTTTAATACAGTAGAAAACGACATCCTATCTTATAAAAAAACTACATCCGGCACAACTGTTTACACTAATTCAGATGCTGATAATGTAGAAGAACTTTCAAATGATTTCTTTAAAAGATATTCTGATTTAAAAAAATATAAATCTGATGTCATGTCATTATACAAAAACAGAACTTTGGGAACTATTTGGTTTGACGAAGATAACATTAATGAATTTGGATCTGTACTTTACGAAAAAGCAAAAAAAACAAACGACTTAATTATTCCTTATCAAAAAGAAATTGATGACCTTTTTTCATCCTCAGAAACAAAAATTTCTAAAACAGATGCTGATATGCTTATAAGCTCTTTATATATTGCTTATGCTAAAAAATACAATACCGATACTAAGAAAAAAGTATCTTATGATGCTATGCTGAAAGATTTTTTAAACTACAGCACTATCGAAGAAGCAAATGCCTCAACAACCACCGCTGATGTAAAAGTAGAATATGATCAGTACTATAAATTACAGGATGTTCTAAAAAAATATAAAAAAATAGAACGATCTAATAAATGGAAACCTATTACTCCGGCAGAAACACCTTATAAAGAATTACGTCCGGATGCTGTTTCGAACACTATCGCCCAGGTCAGAAACCGCTTATATTTATTAGGAGATTTAAAAACAGATTCTAAAAGCGATGTTTACGATCGTGAATTGATGGATGCTGTAATGAAATATAAAGTTCGTAACGGTTTTAAACCTAACTATATTCTGGCAGAAGAACATATTAAGGAAATGAATGTACCGCTTGCTGATAAAATGGAAACATTAAAACTTAATATGGAAAGATGTCGTGCTATTTCGGCTCAGATTGCTGCTAGCGATGAATATGTTTTGGTAAACGTTCCTTCGTATGAATTGATTTATGTAAAAAACGGAAAAGTTCAATTGACCTCGAGTGTATTTGTCGGTGCGCCATTGACTAAAACTACCATTTTTAACGGAGAAATAGACAGAATCGTTTTTAGCCCTTACTGGACAGTACCACAAAGCATTGTAAACAATGAGTTGAAAGGTAAAATAGCTGAAAACAAAAATTATCTTGCCGAAAAAAATATGGAAATAGTAAATGGTCAGGTAAGACAAAAACCAGGCCCTGATAACTCTTTAGGATTGGTAAAATTTATGTTCCCGAATCCCGATGATATTTATATGCACGATACGCCATCTAAAACTTTATTCGATTTTGAAAAAAGAACTTTCAGCCACGGTTGTATCAACGTAAAAATGGCAAAAGAATTAGCAGCAGCTATGCTTAAAGATTATCCTGAATGGACTCCTGCTAAAATTGATAAAGCGATGGAAGGAAAAACAGAAAACAGTTTTAAATTAGCTAAAAAAGTGCCTATTTACATTACTTATTTTACTTCATTGGTAAACGAAAATGGCGAAATTGGTTTCTATCAGGATGTTTACGAAAGAGATATTGAACTAACTAATATCTTATCTACACAAGCTGTGTCTTCAAATTAATTTTAGAACAACTTACTTATATAATCGGGAATTCATTCAATTGAGTTCCCGATTTTTTTTATAATAAATGTATCGTATTTAATGGTAAATCGGCCAAGGAAATTCTAACCTTAAATTAATAGTCTTTAAACTTTTAGCAGTAAAAAATAGTATTTTTTAAAGACATCTTTGCAACTCACAAAAAGTACTACTTTATAAAATTAAAGCTATGAAAATCAATATTCTTAAACCATTTCTATTCTTCATTATTTTAGGCTTAACAGCATGTTCTTCTAACGATTCTAATGAAGAGGAAAATAGTATCCCTGAAAAAAATTCTTATGATTACTATGTGAATACCACTATGCAAAAAGCAATTGATGATCTTGGCATCACCATTCACAAAGGTTTGACTCCTCCTAATGTAGAAGGCGTTTATGCGATAAATCCATTTTATTGTGCTAAATCTACTCAACCTAACGATAATTTCGAGGACTTAGGGGTAGGTGTATCAACGCTTACACTTTCGAATCAGAATACTGCAAAACTAAGCGTCGATTTCAACAATTTTCTTATTTACTCTATCATGTTTAAAAATGAAACATGGCAGGGAAAAGGTTCTTTTATATCCGGCGAAGGCAATAAATTCTCTATTTTATTACATAGCAATGGGGAGTTAGAAAGTAACAATTCAGTTTCAAAATTTCAAAACCTCATTATTTTATCCGGCGAAATAGATGTTCAGAATAATAAAATAAAAGGTATCAAAAATTTACAAATGGCATCGATCATGTCAGATGATTATGGTGATCCGCATAAAACTCTAATAGAAATTGGACAAGGTCGTTTGTTTACCAATAGTTATGCTCCTCTGAAGTAATTTTATAAAAAAGTCATTTTAAAAACAAAATCATGACAAAAATAATTGCGCGAAAAAAAGAAAAATCCTGTCCGGGATACATCAGTGGTTTTTTGGTAAGAAATGAAGAGGACTACGATTTTAAGAATCGATATAGCAGGAAAACTAAAAACATAGATGCCAGTATCGATGATAAATGGCACGAAAATTTACCTGATGAATTGCTTTTTATTACATGGGGATCGGGAAAATTTAAAAACGACATCTTTCAAATAGGCACGGGAAATAATATTTACTTAATTACCCAAAAGTTCATGAATGTCATGAACAAGTTTAATGTCCTAGAGGAAAAATGGATATGCATTAAGACACAAGTAATGTATGAAAGCAGTAAAGCCATTGCTGAAGAACAATATTATGTTATTCAAAAAAAAGAGGGAAAACCGTTATCCAATAGAACAAGTTGTAGATAACGACAAAACAATCCTGGAAAAAGTAAATCTAGAAAAATTTGCCCCAGATTATCTCAACGTTATTTATGAGGGCGATGAAGAATATGAAGAAGGCGATGATATTTATGGCGACTATCCCGAAGAGAAAGCATTGACCCTGCATTTTAATCAGGAAATCAACAGTCATTTATTTATGCTTGCGTATGAAAATTATCCTTTAAAATCAAACCTTTATCGGTATTTGTACTGCTCCGATGCCTTTGCTGCTGAGTTAGAACAACAACAACTAAAAGGCTGTGAAATTGTCGATATAAAAGACATCGCCAAAATAGATCCTATTGATCTGGAGCCATATGTAGAAAACGATGATTATTTAACGCAGTTGTAATTTATACAGAAACAATAAAAGATAACAATGAAAAAAATTGAAATGTTATATACTGAAAAAAATATAACCAAAGAAGAAATACAAAAAATAGCCGGCAGCTTAAAAACTACTTTTCCTGACAGCTTTATAGAATTTTACCTTTTAAATAATGGCGGTGTTCCAGAAGTTGAAGACAGCTTTGTGTACAATGACGGATGGGCGGTAGTAACTGTAGGTTCTTTTTATGCAATGGCGATTGCTGATACTAAAGATCAATTGAGTTTAGAATCAACATATTCGATGTTTATGAAGCAGAATAGATTTCCTAAACATTACTTGCCTTTTGCTTATGATGAAGGAAGCAATCAAATATGTTTAAATCTAAATACAGGAGAAATTGTAATCATTTTTTTAGATCTGGGACCTGTAACCGAAGAAACAATAGATTTTCTTGCTCCTAATTTTGAAACATTTATTAATGAATTGGGCGAGTTAGATGAAGACGAAGATGATGAATAATCTTAAATTTAATAATGAATGCTGTGAAATTATCAACAAAAGACATCGCCAAAATAGATCCTATTGATTTGGAGTCATATGTAGAAACGATGAATATTTAAGGCAACTATAACCAAACGAAAAGTAAGCAATAATAAAAAAAACTATATAATAAATTTGATAATCATGAAAGAGATTATATCCGTAGAAAGAATGGATGAACTGGGAGATGAACTGATATTAGCTTACGCAGAAGATGCATCACCAAAAACATGGCACAAAATGGTAATGGATTGGAACTTTGACAATTCTGATGCATTTTTAGATTGGTTGGCAGATAATCCGCAAACCGACAAAGCAACTGTATTGATAATATATTGGAAATCAGCACCAAGATATTTTAAACAATTTAAAGACAAAGAGCATTTATTAAAAGAAGAAGCTTATAGTCTTAAAAACTTTGAGCGTATAGAGAAAATCGAAAATCATTTTGCAACTGGATTTTATGAGAATCAAAATTTTGAATATGATCCTGCAAATGATGGCGATTTTGACTGGACAATTGATTATTCAGACATAGAAACAGTAAACGAAATTCCTGAAATTATGTTTCAAAAACTTACGGGTAAAAAAATAAAAATGCCTGTCGATTTTAATGAAGGATTTCCACCAGAACTTTATGAAAGTCTTGAAAAACTAGCCATTAATTATAACGTAATTTGGGATGAAGATGACGAATATTATGATTTTGAAGATGAAGACGAATAAAATAGAGATTGGTAAAGAGGAGAAAGTATTTAGAGGTTTTAATTTATTTTTTTAGATCTATTTCAAAAAAGCATATCTTTCAAACATCAAAATAAAATCTATTATGGAAGACGATTACGTTGAAGTTCGAAAAAGCTGGTGGGAAAGAAACTGGAAATGGTTTGTACCAACAGGGTGTGTAAGTATTTTGCTGATTTTTGTGGTATTTATTGTCAGTATTTTCTTTGGAGTGACCTCGATGATGACCAATTCTGATGCCTATAAAGGTGCCATGACCGAAGCGCAAAAGAACAAACTGGTAATCGAAAAACTGGGAACACCAATCGAAGATGACGGAATGACTTCAGGAAACATCAGCACAAACAATGATAGTGGAAATTGTAATTTACAAATCCCGATAAAAGGCCCTAAAGGAAAAGCAACCTTATTTGTCGTTGCAGAAAAAAAAGGCACCTGGAAATACAGCGAAATGACTATTTTTGTGAAAGCAACAAAAGAAGAGATTGATTTACTGAAAAAATAATTGCATATAAATTAAGGCAGATTCTTAAAAAAGATTTCTGCCTTTTTTTATTGAAAAAACAATATTAGATACAGTATCTTTATCAAAAACAAATTTTCACAATTTTTCGATTATGAATATCCGCCTGCTTACCTTATTATTTCTTTCCATTTTTTCTACTTCAGTATTTTCTCAAAACAATGCAATATCTTCTACAACAGTAAACAAACCGTCTACAGAAAATGAAAGTCAGGATATTTATATCAAAATATTATGGCTGGACAACACCGGAACTCTTCAGCTCAATACTAATTACATTAAAACATTAACAGATCAACAGCGCGCTGCATTAGGTTATATCTCAACAGATGTTAGCAGTGAATGCAATTGGGATGGCGCAAAAAAAGCAGACGGTAGTAATTTAAAATGTAGATTTCTTTCGGCACTTAATCTGGGATATCAATGTTCTGAAACCCATTTGTCTTTTTTGAAAAAATGGTTCAAGGAGGATACAAAAGTGCTGGACAGATTGCAATATTGTAATAAAACAGAATCTTCGGCAAAAATTCAGGATCATTTTATTGAAATTAAAATGATTACGACTAAGGAAACGATTAAAATTCTTTACAGTGCAGTGGGCGAAGATCTTGACAAACAAAAAACATGGAGCTGGCAGGAGGAATCGACTTATTCTTTTACCAAAACCGGAATCAAACAAATAAACCGCAAAAACATCAACGGTGAATACAATTAGAATCATCAGCGCAAACCGAAAACGAATACAATTATTATTGATCTGTTTTAGTTTTCTGCAAGGCATTTCCGTAACAGCACAATCGGGTAATTACCAAGTCATTATTAATAAGGTAAATCAGTTTTCGAAACCTGCCCGAATTTTATCCAAACACATTGACGCAGACGGAAATGGTTCGGCAGAATTTACAAATGCAAGAAAGCAAGTGCTACGTTTTCGTTTAGACCATCACAAACTGCAAGTACAACATGGCGGAATCGGGTACCAGCTTTTCTATTATAAAAATGATTATTTAGAAAAAATTGAAACCTTTGATTTTAATGGAAAACTGGCCGGAGAAGCAGCATCTAAAAATGAATCGGGAGTAGTTTTTATTATCGAAAAGCCCGATTTGTATTTGAAGAAAAAGAAACTCATAGACGACGCAGAAGGTAACATTGATCTAAAAGATGATACCAACGAGAAAATTATCAGAGTCCAATTGTATGACGAAAATAATATGCCAATACCTGAATTTCAGCCTACTTATATCTCCAGCAAAACCTATTGGAATTATAATGTTCGAATGTATTGGCCGTAGAGAAAGAGGCTAAGGTTCTAAGTTGCTAAGGTTCTAAGTTCCTAGATTCTGAGATATTTGAATCTTCAAACCAAATTGATGAACTACAGTTACGGCTTAATTGCAAGCAAAAAATAAACCTATAAGACTCTTAAAAACAACATATTAAGCAATTATTAATTTCAATAAAAAATTTGTTCTTATTAGTTTTTTTGATTGCGATATTGTTATATTTGGCAAAAATTTACCCCATGAAAAAAACTACATTATTCCTATTGCTAACTTTAATTGGCAGTACTTCTTATGCTCAAAAAGCAGATACAAACAAGAAAAAAGTTAAGATTACGATCCCAAAATCAGAACTTTTTAAAGACATTAAAACCTACAACATTATTGTTCAGGGAGATGATACGTGGAATGCTGATTATGCAGACAAAACCACTAAAACTTACGAGCATAATGTACCTAAAAACACTATTGAAGATTACACTAAAAAAGATGTAGCAAATCCTGATGTTCGTGTTTTAATGGGATACAAAGGTGCTACTTATAAAAAAGCAGATAATGGTACTTATGTTTTGGATGGAGATTTTAAATATTTGGTTTTAGGCAAAAACAACGAAATATTATACGAAAAAGGTTCAAATGCTAAAATGTATTCGCCAACTTATATTAATGGTAAACCAAATCAAAGCCTTGCCAGTGACCTGAACAATTTGGGATACAAATATCTTACAGACAATAATATTCTTGCAACTGAAAAAGAATTTTCATTGAACTATGGTTTATTCGAAAAAGCTGAAGAGTTTCCTGAACTTGTTGAGTTTAACACTAAAACGGATGAATTCCTGAACAAAATTGCAGGGAATTCTTTAGATCAGGCTTACCTTACAGATCTTGAAAAATTCTATTTGGGTTATGTGGGTAAAGAATACAAAAAACTAAAGCCAAAAGATTATAACAAAGTAATTTATCTGAATTTATCTTTGACACAAGTGTTTCTTTTTAATTTTGATAAAGCTCTTGAATATCTTGAAACTGCAAAACAAGGTGCAGGAATGATGAGTATGTGGCCAGACGAAGCTACAGCAAACATTAAAAGTTTGATGGCCGTAAACCAAAAGAATATTGGTACTAAGGTTGCCAACCCAACTTTTGATTCTGTTTATTACATTTATCTTAACGGAACTGTATCTCAAGACGGAAAAACACTTACAGGAAAACTAAAAACTGATCGATTTGCAAATCGTGCAGAAGGAAGTATTTTACAAGCAAATGATCCTACTCAGGCAAAAGTTTGGGCATATAAAGATAATGGAGAGGTTGATTTTGTTGTTGTAAATGATAAAACGACAATTACAACTGATAAAGGACAGGAATTGAAATTTATTAAATACGATAACGGTTTTATTCTGGTTGAAAAAACAGCTGATTCATGCTATAAAAAATACGAATCTGGTTCGAATGATATTTACTGTGAGAAAGATGGTAAATTTGAATTGAAAAAATAATTCTATTTATTGATAGAAATTCAAAAGAGATTTGGCTAAGGCTGAATCTCTTTTTTTATGCGCAAAACCGTCACGTCTTAAAAAACCAAAACCTGTAATCCAGCCCCGATGGAAGTGGAAATCCTTTTGCTTTTTTATTTAAAAAGCAAAAGATTGCAGCGAACAGCGGGACGAATGTTAATTATAAAACAAATTGTTTCTGCTCCTAAAGAAAATTATGGCTTTGTTTTTGAATAAGTAGTATTTTTGAACCTTATATATAAAACTACTAATGAAAAAGATTTTAATTCTATCTCTTCTATTGTCTCTTAGCTCTCAAGCTCAGGTAAAAGAAACTTTAGCTCAAAAACTGGCAAAATTATCTACTCAGCTTTCGGGAGTGGGCGGTGTTGATATTGCTTCTGGATTAAAGGAGGCTTTAAACAAAGGAATTACTGAACAGGTGAGTAAATTGACTGCTGTTGATGGTTTTTATAAAAATGAAGCCGTAAAAATTTTAATGCCTGCGGAATTACAAAAAGTGGATGCGACTTTACGTAAAATTGGCTTATCGTCTCTTGCAGATGAAGGGATTAAAGTATTGAATCGCGCTGCAGAAGATGCGGTAAAAGAGGCGACTCCGATATTTGTTACGGCTGTAAAAAATATGTCGTTTACTGATGCTAAAAATATTTTATTAGGAAATGAAAGTGCTGCAACTACGTATTTGCAAAAGGGTACTAATACTGCTTTGTACGCAAAATTCAATCCGGTGATTCAATCCTCTTTCGAAAAAGTGGGTGCCGATGTGGTTTGGAAAAATATCATCAACAAATACAACACGATTCCGTTAGTAAAGAAAGTAAATCCTGATTTGACTGATTATACAACGAATCAGGCTTTGGCAGGTGTTTTTAAAATGATTGCTGTTGAAGAAAAAGATATTCGTACCAATATTAATGCAAGAACTACGCCTTTACTAAAAAAAGTATTTGCTATGCAGGATAAAAAATAATTTTTTTTTAAGGCTCAAAGGTTCAGGGTAACAAAGGTACAAAGCAGCCTTTGCAACTATGAACCTTTGTGACTTTGTAACTAACCCAAAAAACTAAACCTTGAAATGCAAAAAATAACCATTCTGATTCACTGCAAAGACCAAAAAGGAATTATTGCGGCAGTGACTACTTTTATTGCTAAAGTAGAAGGAAATATTACTTACATCGATCAGCATGTTGATGTAGAACAAAATGTATTTTTTATGCGATTGGAATGTGAACTGACCAATCATAACATAACAATTGAAAACCTAAAAACTGATTTTGACAAAACAATCGCAACCGACTTTAATATGTCGTGGGATTTGTACAATCAGGAACAGAAACCAAAAATGGCTTTGTTTGTATCGAAATACGATCATTGCCTTTTTGATATTTTAGGCCGCTACAGCGCCGGAGAACTGAATGTTGAAATTCCGGTAATTATAAGCAATCATAATGATTTAAGATCGATTGCGGAACGATTTGATATTCCGTTTCATTGTGTGCCTTTTACAAAAGATAATAAGGAAGAAGGCGAAGCGAAACAAATTGAATTATTGCAGCGATACCAAATAAATTTTATTGTTTTGGCGCGTTATATGCAGATTATTACGCCAAATTTAATTGCGCTTTACGAGAATAGAATTATCAATATTCACCATTCGTTTTTACCTGCTTTTCCGGGTGCGAAACCGTATCATTCGGCTTTTAAACGTGGTGTGAAGATTATTGGTGCAACGAGTCATTATGTTACGGCTGAATTAGATGAAGGCCCAATTATCGAACAGGATATTGCGAGGGTTTCTCACATACATTCGGTTGATGATTTTATTATGAAAGGGCGTGACCTTGAGCGTATTGTTCTTGCACGTGCTATAAAACTGCATGCGGAACGTAAAACAATGGTTTATAGTAATAAGACGGTTGTTTTCTCTTAGTGACTAAGATGCTAAGTTGCTAAGGTTCTAAGTTTTTTTACCGCAAAGTGCGCGAAGGGTTACGCAAAGGTCGCTAAGTTTTATTCTTGCAATGTAAAAGGGATGCGAAGATCGCAAAGCTTTGTCTGTAATTATTAGCCCACGGATTAGGCGGATTAAAACGGGTTTTCGCTGGTTTTTTCTTAAACCGGACTGAAGTCCGGCCCTACAATATGGATCAAGCCAAAGGCTTTTTTAATAGTTCCGGAGGAACGAATTATATTGTAGAGCTGGACTTCAGTCCAGTTTACATAAAGATTTTGAAAGATTTAAAAGATTTGTATTTATATCAAATAGCAAACCCGATAGATTTTAAAAATCTATCGGGTTTATTTTTTTTAGATTCTTAGCAACTTAGCCGCTCAGAACCTTTGAGCCTTTGCAACTCTGTCCCTTTGAACCTCCAAAAAAACTTATCTCACTTCGATTAGTAATCTTGGGTCAGAAAAATTATTTACTTCATCCATTGTCAGGCCTAAAGCGTTTGCTACACCTGTTCCGTATGCCGGATCGGCTTTGTAGCAATTTCTGATGTGGCGCACCTGAATGAATCTTTGTGCTCCTCCTACTTGTGCTGCAGTATTTTTGAATAATAATTGTTTTTTCTCGTCGGTTAATAAACGGAATAATAAACCTGGCTGGGTGAAATAGTCGTTATCATCGTCTCTGAAATTATGTGCGTACGCATCACCATGAAGTTTTAATGGCGGTTCTTTGAATTCTGGTTGTTCCTGCCATTCTCCAAAACTGTTTGGTTCGTAATGTTTACGTCCTCCGTTATTTCCGTCTACACGCATTGCTCCGTCTCTGTGGAAAGTATTATAAGGACATCTTGATGAGTTTACAGGAATTTGGTAATTGTTTACTCCAAGACGGTAACGGTGTGCATCTCCGTAAGAGAATAAACGGGCCTGTAACATTTTGTCTGGTGAGAAACTAATTCCCGGTGGAACGTGTGCAGGGTTAAAAGCAGCTTGCTCTACCTCAGCAAAATAGTTTTCAGGGTTTTTATTCAATTCGAATTCTCCAACCGGAATTAGAGGAAAATCTCCTTTTAACCAAACTTTAGTTAAATCGAAAGGATGGAAACGATAATTCGCTGCCTGATCTTCGGTCATGATTTGAACGAACATTTTCCATTTTGGGAAGTTTCCTTCTTCAATAGCATCGAATAAATCTCTTTGATGACTTTCTCTGTCGTTACCTACTAATAAAGCTGCTTCTTCATCAGATAAATTTTCGATTCCTTGTTGAGATACAAAGTGAAATTTCACATAATGTCTTTCGTTTTGAGCATTTAGGAAACTAAAAGTATGACTTCCAAATCCGTGCATTTGTCTGTACGATCTCGGAATTCCACGATCACTCATTACAATAGTAACCTGGTGTAAAGCTTCGGGTAATAAAGTCCAAAAATCCCAATTGTTATCAGCACTTCTTAAATTGGTTTTTGGATCACGTTTTACAGCGTGATTTAAATCCGGAAATTTCATTGGATCACGGAAAAAGAAAACCGGTGTATTGTTACCTACCAAATCCCAATTTCCTTCGTTGGTATAAAATTTCATGGCAAAACCACGAATGTCTCTTTCGGCGTCAGCAGCACCTCTTTCACCTGCAACGGTTGAAAAACGTACAAACATTTCTGTTTTTTTACCAATTTCCGAAAACAAATCTGCTCTTGTATATTTTGATATATCATGAGTTACAGTAAAAGTCCCATAAGCTCCAGAACCTTTGGCGTGCATTCTTCTTTCCGGAATTACTTCGCGGTCAAAATGAGCCATTTTTTCTAAAAACCAAAAATCTTGTAATAAAACGGGTCCACGAGGGCCTGCAGTTTGTATGTTTTGATTATCCGGAACGGGAGTTCCTGTTGCAGTTGTTAATTTTTTGTTTGAATCCATAATGCTGATATTTAATGTTTTATCAAATATACGAAGATATCTTTATGATATTGATAAACAAAATTGATTGTTATTATATTTTAATAACCAAAAGTTATTTAACGCTACAGAAAGCTCAGAATCCAGTATTAAAAAATCTTAACTTATGTCCAACAAAGTAATAACAAAACCTTAACAGCAAAACATTCATATATGTTAGATCTTTGTAGTGTAATAAACTGGTTATTTATTATTTTGGTTTTGGTTAGTTAAATGATGCCGGCGTCTTCGAGATGCCGGCATTCTTTTTTTGTATCAATTCTTGTCTTTTTGTTTCAGGTCTAAAGTTTTGCAAGGATCTACTTTGAGTATAATTTTACCACAGAGTTTCACAAAGTTTTTCACAGAGTTTCGCGAAGTTTTTTTTACAGAGTTCTGCAAAGTTTTATTTTTAATAAGCTGCCAAAGTTTACAAAGCTATGGAGTTATTTTTTGCGCATAGCTTTGTGAAACTCTGTGAAAAACTTTGTGTTACTCTGTGGTAGAAAACACAATCCAACACAAAGCTATGGGATATTTTTTGCGCATAGCTTTGTGAAACTCTATGAAAAACTTTGTGAAACTCTGTGGTAAAACTAAACTCAAAGTTATAATCTAAAAACTCTTCCCCCATTTTGGATACAACTACACGAGATTTAGATACTTTAAAAAAATAATACTCACGGATCTTTGTCTTATAATTTTCAAACTAAAATTAAAACAGAAATTATGAGTACGATCAATAAAATTAAATTAGGAAATCAGGGACTTATTGTTCCTAATATTGGTTTAGGCTGCATGGGTATGACTCAAATTGCGGGCATGGATATTTATGGCAAAGCCGATGAAAAAGAAGCCATTGCAACCATTCACCGCTCGCTTGAATTGGGAGGGAATTTTTTAGATACCGCAGATTTATACGGACCTTTACATAACGAAAGGTTAATTGCAAAAGCCATAAAAGGCAACCGTAATGCTTATAGTATTGCTACAAAATTTGGTTATGAAATTGACGATAACGAGCAACTCACCTGGCAATTTAATGGTAAAAAAGAGTACGTAAAAAAAGCTGTAGAACGTTCTCTAAAAAACTTAGGAACAGATTATATCGATTTATATTATCTGCACAGACTAGACCCAAATACACCAATTGAAGAAACCGTACAAGCAATGGCTGAATTAGTAAAAGAAGGAAAAGTGGGCTATATCGGATTATCTGAAGTTTCGTCTGAAACAATACGGAAAGCACACAAAATTCATCCATTGACTGCTGTGCAAACAGAATATTCTTTATTTGAAAGAACTGCTGAAGAAGCCGGTATTCTGGATACGCTTACTGAATTAGAAATTGGTTTTGTAGCCTATTCTCCACTTGGCAGAGGTTTTATTTCAGGAGATATAAAAAGTCCGGATGATTTTGATGATACTGATTTCAGAAAGGCAATTCCGCGTTTTCAGGGAGAGCAATTCTATAAAAATATAGAATTGGTAAATGAAATTGAGAAGATGGCAAACGAAAAACAAATTACCGCCTCTCAATTGGCACTTTCGTGGATTACATCAAAAAATATTTTACCGATTCCGGGAACAAAACGTGTTAAATATGTAGAACAAAATATTGCTGCAGCACAAATGATTTTAACTCCGGAAGAAATGAATCGATTAGAAACCATTATTCCGCTTGGTACTCCAACTGGTGCGAGATATGACGCTGCTAATATGGCCGGAATCGATCAATAATTTACTAAACTAATTACTCAGGAAAAGTTATCTTTACGATAGCTTTTCCTCTTTATATTGCTTTAAATATTTGTTATGAAAAAAGAAATTCATATTCCTTATACAATTCAATCCATATCAGAGTTGCATTCTTTGCTTAAAATTCCGAAACCGGAACATCCGCTGGTAAGTTTTGTAGATTTAAGCAAAATAAGCTGTCATTTTGATGACAACCTAAAAAGTGTTGTTTATTCGTTTTATACCGTTTGCATCAAAAAAGGCTTTACCGGAAAGATGAAATATGGACAAAATACCTATGACTTTGATGAAGGCGTAATGACTTTTATGTCACCGGGACAAGTAATCTCAACAGAAGTTACTGTTGATACGGCAGTTTATGGTGCAATGTTAGTCATTCATCCTGATTTTATTCAGAACTACGCTTTAGCCAAAAACATAAAAGAATATGGCTATTTTTCGTATGCCGTTAGCGAAGCTTTGCATCTTTCTGATAAAGAACAAGCAATGATTACAGGAATTATGAAAAACATCGAGCAGGAATATTGCTCTTCGATCGATGCTTTTAGTCAAGATGTTATGATTTCGCATATCGAATTGCTTCTTAATTATTGTAATCGGTTTTATAACCGCCAATTTATTACGCGCAAAAGTGCTAATAATACGCTTTTAACGAAGTTAGAAACTTTGTTGTCTGATTATTTTGAAGGTGATAAAGTTCAACAATTCGGATTACCGACAGTTGCTTATCTTTCAGATGAACTCAATGTTTCTCCTAATTATCTGAGTGATATGTTACGTTCTTTAACGGGGCAAAGTACACAACATCACATTCATAATAAAATCATCGAAAAGGCAAAAGAATTGCTTACCACTACTTCTTTGAGTGTGAGCGAAACAGCGTATCAATTGGGTTTTGAATATCCGCAGTCGTTCAATAAATTATTTAAAAGCAAAACCAATGTTTCTCCTTTAGAATTTAGAAGTTCTTTTAATTAAAGATTTAAGGTTTCAAGTTTACTGTTGCGTGACTGTTGAACTTAATTTTCTACCACAGAGATTCACAAAGGTTACGCAAAGTTTCACAAAGAAAAAAAATTTACTTTGTGAATCTCTGTGAAAAAACTTTGTGAATCTCTGTGGTAAAATCTAAATCCCATAAATCTGAAACTAATTTTTCAATCTTTCGTGCAATATTTTAAAGTATGGAAATGCCTTTAATAATCTACTTCCGTGCCAGGAGAACATTTCTCCATCGACAAATATTGTTTTGGCATGATGTGTAAAACGTCCAATTTCGAAAGCGTCTTCTTCTTTAAAAGGATAGGGTTCTGAGGAAAGAAAGACAATATCAGGATCGCCTTCGATACGCATTTTTTTGAGTTCGACTTCAGGATATCTTCCTTTGTCTTCGTAGATATTCGAGAAATGATTTAGTTTTAATAACTCATTTATATAGGTATCTTTTCCAGCCACCATAAATGGATTTTTCCAGATAAAATAGGCTGCTTTTTGTACCGGAATATCTGCCATATATTTTTTGAAATCGCTTAAAGCAAAATTCAGTTTGTCATTCCATTTTTGAGATTCGGTTCTGCAATTAAAGAGTTGGCCGAAATCTGAAATCATTTGGAAATTATCTTCTATCGTAACAATATTCGTTACCCAAACCGGACAAATAGTACTTAATTGCTCTACGATTTCTTGCGTGTTTTCTTCTTTATTGCAAATGATAATATCAGGATGCAGTAATTTTATCTTTTCGAAATGAATTTTCTTGGTTCCGCCAACAACCTTCTTAGTCGATTTTAAATGATATGGATGTACACAAAACTTAGTGATCCCGATGATCTTTTCTTCTAAACCCAGATCGCATAGTAATTCGGTTTGAGAAGGTACTAACGAAATGATTCTTGTTGGAGTTTTCTCAAAAGAATGTAAAGTACCGAGTTGATCGAGGAATTGTTTCATGTTTCAGGTTTATTTTTGTTTCAAGTTGTTGGATTGTGTTTTTCTACCACAGAGTTACACAAAGTTCTGCACAGAGATTCGCAAAGTTTTATACTCTTGCGGAAAATTATTTTCTATCGAAAAAAGCTCACAAAGCTATGCGCAAAGCTTTGTGAACTTTGACTACTTATTATTAAACAGCAATTAAAAATTCTTTGCGAAACTTTGCGGTAAAACTTCTTAGTGTAACTCTGTGAAAAAACTTTGTGTAACTCTGTGGTAAATTTATGTTCAAAGTAAAGCAACCTGAAACTTTAAACCTGAAACTTCAAATTCAAAATCCCCTCCATTTCTTGTTGAACAGATAAAGCTTCTTCCCTCGCCTTTTCTGCGAAATCAGTTCCTTTTGAGGCGTAGATAATCGCTCTTGCAGAATTTACCAGTAAACCCACTTTGTCATTCATTCCGTATTTGCATACTTCAGATAAACTTCCGCCCTGAGCGCCAATTCCGGGAACTAATAAGAAACTATCCGGAACAATTTTTCTGATGTCGGCAAAATATTCTGCTTTGGTAGCGCCAACCACATACATTAAGTTATGGCTGTTTTTCCATGTTTTAGATGTTTCTAAAACTTGTTTGTATAATTCTTTAGCTCCGCTCTGTTCGGCTTCGCCTCGGGTTCCGTTTGTAGTTAAGGTTTGGAAATCGAAAGCACCTTCGTTAGAAGTTAAAGCTAACATGATTGTATGTTTGTTTTCGAAAGCCAAAAATGGCTCCACCGAATCTTTACCCATATAAGGAGCAACGGTTACACTATCAAAATTCAAATCTTCAAAAAAAGCTTTCGCATACATGCTTGATGTATTCCCGATATCACCGCGTTTTGCATCGGCAATGGTGAAAATTTCGGGGAAATTCTCGTTGATGTAATTGATTGTTTTTTGCAATGAAAGCCATCCTTTTATTCCGTACGCTTCAAAAAAAGCAGTATTAGGTTTATAACCTACAGCCAAATCATGAGTCGCATCGATTATAGCTTTATTGAATTCGAAAATAGGATCTTCGGTTTCTAATAAATGAGACGGAATTTTGGTGAGATCAGGATCCAGCCCCACGCATAAAAATGATTTTTTTAAAAGAATTTGTTCGTGTAGTTGTTGTGTTGTCATTCTTGTTTTTTTAGTTCTTCTAATACATCAAAAGTGATTCTTTTTTAGAAGTACGCAAAAATAAAAAAAGCCATTCAATTACGAATGGCTTTTTGGTTTTATATTCAGTTTAGGCTTATAAATTACCTAAGTAAACAATTTCTGTTCTTCTGTTTTCTGCTCTTCCTGCAGCTGTTTTATTTGTTGCAACAGGTTTTGAAGCTCCAAATCCCTGTGAACTCAGATTATCCGGATTTACTCCTTTTGCAATTAGTGCATCCATTACCACTTTTGCTCTGGCTTCAGATAATTTTTGGTTTGCTTTTGCATTTCCAACATTATCTGTATGTCCGTTAATCGCAAATTTAGCGTTTGGATAATTTTTCAGGATTTCTTTGATAGCGTCTAATCTTCCTGAAGTTACTCCTTTTTTGGCATCGTTTAATGTTGCTTTTCCGGTAACGAAAAAGATCGATTTGGCTTCTACTTTTAGTTTTTCTAAAGTTGCTTTCGTCACTTTAGGACAACCTTTGTTTTCAGCCGGACCAGCGATTAAAGGACAATCATCTATATTATCAGGAACGCCGTCTTTGTCAGCATCCAAAACCGGACAACCTTTATTTTCTGCTAAACCTGCAACGGTTGGGCACGCATCGTCTTTGTCTAAAACACCGTCTCCGTCAGTATCCGGCCATGGGCAACCTTTGTTTTCTACTGGACCCGCAACTATTGGACAAGCATCTACATTATCTAAAAGCGTATCGCCATCAGTATCTTTCCAAGGGCAGCCTTTATTTTCTGCCGGACCTTTTACATCCGGACAAGCATCATCTTTATCAAAAACGCCATCTTTATCTGTATCTGGCCACGGACAACCTTTATTTTCTGCCGGACCTGCTACTTTTCTGCAGGCATCTTCTTTGTCGATTACTCCGTCTTCGTCTCTGTCTTTGAATTTCTTCTCATACACCGGAATTTTTATCCCAAGGTGAAAATCAGCTGCTTTTGATTCTTTCGAAACTAAATTGGTCAAAATAGAACCTGAACCAATAAAGAAAGCCCCTACTCTTAATCCTGAACCTACCTGCATTCCGCTGTACTCCATATACGTCATTGGTACATAAAAACTGAACCATCTGCTTTCGTAACGAGGTGTAAGCGTTACACGATCAGCGATTCCGTAACCATTGATTTTATCGGCAGATACCATATTGATATCTCCGTTAAGATTCAAATAGAATTTTCGGTGTATATTCCAGTCTACATCAGCATGAAGCGCTGTTGGCAAATTGGTTTTCATTCCTTTTGTAGAAGATGTTTTGGTATAATGTTCGTTAAGAAAATCGTAGAAATTATCTGCATCATCAATCATTTCCTGTGTAATGGTACCGTTTACATTATAAGTATCCTGTCTTCCATTTTTGTAATTGATTGATCCAATATCAGTAACCGATAATCCGAAACGTACTTTGTATTTGTTTAGATCTCTAAAATTATTATCTGCCGGTTTTGCTCTGCTCAAATCATATTGATCATAATCTGGTCTCCATTCGTACACCAATCCAAAATCAAAACCAAATCCGTTTGCATTTGAGTCAAATTTATAATCTTCGTTCGCTTCAAAATCCTGGCTTGTACCCACAGAAATTTGTCCGCTTGATACAAGAGTTCCTTGCTCAGGATTTACTGTATTTTCGTTATAAGCAACATTTACATTATTGCCTTTTAAGTATCCGTTTACACCACCTTGCAAATATTTGGCAGTTAAACCTCCTTTTAAAAAGTGTTGGTCTTTTTGGTATAAAACTGCTGCGTAAGAAAGTCCAAGTTCTGCCCAGGTATTCGAAGCGCCATTGGCATTTCCTGCATTAAAATTAAAATCACTTGCCTGATCCAGACCATCTTTTACCTGATCTACAAGATTTCCGTTGATGTTTCTTACGTTGCTCACAGATCTTGCTCTTGTAAATACTGCAATCGTGTGTTTAGGTGCAATGTTAAACATAAATGAAGGCCCCATAATATCGAAATTAGCTAAACCGTTGTTGGCAGCTTTTGGAGTCATTTTAGACTCTTTGTCAAAATCATATCCTTTTTTATAGGTATCAAAAATGTTTACTCCGTACAAATCATTTGCTACAGTTCCGCTAACAGAAAAGATATTAATATCTGTTTTAAAACGCGAATCAGCAATAGAAGCCGGATTGAAAAGTACACTTTGAATACCTGCATAATTATCATGCGTATACCCTAAATAAGATTGGGCTTTGGCCGAAAAAGTAATGGTAATAAGTAATAAACTAAGTAAAGTTTTTTTCATTAAAATTTGGTTTTTTAGATAAATTCGGGGGCAAAACTACACTTTTAGAATTACAAACGTGTTACCGTAACATTGAATTCATGTAACATCTCCAACAAATTGTGTAAGAAAAACGAAGCGCTTCTATTCTATTTTTGATAAACAACAATAAATCAAACAATTATGACCCCACATATCGGTATAACGCCAAAAAACTTAAAGAAGAGTACTGCCATATTAGCCACAATTTTATCTAACGAAATGACGCTGTATGTAAAAACCAGAAAATTTCACTGGAACATTTCAGGAAATAGTTTTATGGAGCTGCATAAATTGTTTGAAGAACAATACCGAATTTTAGAAGCCAATATTGATGAAGTGGCAGAACGCATTAGCCAGCTTGGAGAAAAAACTATTGGAACCATGAAGGAATTCATCGACAATTCGACCCTAAAAGAATCTCCAAAAGAATATGCTTCGCAAAAACATATGTTGGTGGAATTACTAGAAAACCACGAGCAGCTGGTTACAGAGTTCAGAGACTACATTCCGGCTTTTGAAGAAGACAATAATGATATAGGATCTGCTGATTTTGTGACAGGATTATTGCAACAACACGAAAAAATGGCGTGGGTTTTGCGTCGCTATCAGGTTTAAAAAAGATCAAAATGTGAATTATGAAAAGGTTTTAGGAATAAATGTAACAAGAACCTCAGCCATAAATTCGAATTTTACAATACTATTAATACTTAAAAAAAATATCATGAATACTACAGAGATAAAAGGAAACTGGAACGAGTTGAAAGGAAAATTGAAACAACAATATGCAGATCTAACAGATGATGATTTGTTGTATGATGAAGGAAAAGAAGACGAAATGTACGGAAAACTTCAACAAAAATTAGGTAAAACAAAAGATGAAGTTCGCAAAATCATTGCTGATTTGTAAGACCTTCTAAATCAACTATAAATACCGTCTAGTACAACATATTAGACGGTATTTTTTTGAGAATTTTATTTAAATTTTTCGCTGTTCTAAATTGCTATCAAGTATTAAACTCTATAACCAAAAATAAATTAATTATCTTTAACCAAATTTCTACAAAATGAAACTATTCATAAAGTTCGATATTAACACCATTTGCTCACTTTTTTTGAAACAAAACCTGGAACAACAAAATGTAAATTTTACAACTCTTGGATTTGGCGAAATTGAAATTGCGGACAATCTTGATGCTGATGCGCTCGAATCTTTAAAAAATAATTTACTACCTTGTGGTTTCGAAGTTGTCGAAAATCAGAAAAGTGTTCTTGTTCAAAAAATAAAGGATGCAATAATTGAGCTTGTTTTTATGGAAGACAGCAATAATTATAAAAGTTCTGTGTTTTTAGCTGAGAAATTAAATCACAGCTACGGTTATTTGTCTAATGTTTTCTCAGAAGTAACATACTCTTCTATTGAAAACTTTATCATTTTACAAAAAATTGAAAGAGCCAAACAATTAATTATTATAAACGAAATGAGTTTGACCGAAATTGCTTTTTTACTAAACTACTCGAGTGTGGCCCATTTGAGTACGCAGTTTAAAAATACAACAGGAATTACGCCATCGGCTTTTCAGAGGATAATTAAGAAACGTAGAGAAAATTTAAAATAAAACCCATAATACCATACTAAAATGCAAAAAAACGCATTATACATTTTATTGGCTGATGATGATGAAGATGATCGTCTTTTTTTTAAGGATGCTTTTGAAGAAATAAAAATTCAGACAAAAGTTGATTTTGTTCATGACGGAATGCAGTTGATGGATCATTTGATGGATCCTGAAACCAAATTACCTGATATTTTATTTCTGGATTTGAACATGCCTAAAAAAACTGGTAAAGAATGTTTGATCGAAATTAAGAAAACAGAACATCTTAAAAATATTATTATTGCCATTTATTCTACTTCATCATCTGAAGAAGATATAGAGGACACCTTTATTCAGGGAGCTAATATTTACATTAAAAAACCAAGCGATTTTAATACGCTTAAAAAAATCATCAATGAAGTCGTGACAGTAAACTGGCACTATCATACATCAGGTTTAAATCGTGATAATTTCCTGCTTCGACTAAAATAATAGCATACCAATGAAATGGATACCAAATTTTAATTCTTCAAACTCATTGAGAGTTATTTTTGTAATCGCGGTTTTCATTCTGTTATTTCTTTCTTCTATTGCTTACAAACACAATCGGGATTTAGACGAATCCAGTAAAGTGGTAATGCATACGTATGAAATAAACATTCAATTAGAGCGATTAATGTCGGCAATTAAGGATGCCGAAACGGGACAGCGTGGTTATATTATAACACGAAATGCCCGATTTCTAACGCCTTATATTTATTCGCGCGATAAGGTAAATACTTCGTTTATTACCTTAAAAAAACTTACTGCCGATAATCCGAAGCAGCAAAAAAACCTTGAAAAATTATTCAAATTAATTATTCAGCGTTTTGTTTCTTTCGAAAATTGTTTAAAATACAGCGATCCCAAAACATATGATAAGAGAAAACTCGACAATCATATGTTTGGCGGTCGAATCCTGATGGAAAACATTCGTTTTCAGGTAGACGAAATGAACGACATCGAGAAAAATTATCTGGCAAAAAGACTCAAAATTTATGCTGCCGAAATCTCCTTAAGTCCACTATTTTCTATTTCTTTATTTCTGGTAGCGCTAACTTTTATTTTATTGGCCTACAGACAAATTAGTCGTGACTTTGAACGATTGAAAATTTACAATAAAAAACTTTTGATCTCCAGCGGACTAATGGCCGAATCTGAAAGTATTGGTAAATTCAGTACCTGGCAATGGGATCTGGATTCTAATAAAATAGATTACTCAGACAATCAGTTTCGTTTACTGGGTTTTGAACCTAATGCCTTTGTTCCTGAAAAAGAAACTTTTCTTGAATTTGTACATCCTGATGATAAAGCTACTGTAGCAAAATCCATGGAAGGTATTGTTGAGAAAAAACAATTGCCTTTTGTATACTATAAAATTACAAGACCGGATTACGAAATACGCTATTTTAAATCTACCGGAAAATTATTGACGGATCAACAGGGAAGTAAAATTTTACTGGGAATCAATTTTGATATTACCGATGAACATCTATTGAATATAGAACTTCAGGAACGTAACAGAGAACTGGAGAAAAGCAATAAAGAGTTAGCTTCTTTCAACCACGTTGCAAGTCATGATTTACAGGAACCTTTAAGAAAAATCCAGACTTTTGTTTCCCGAATTCCGGAAGCAGATAAAGCAGTTATGTCAGACAGTGCAAAATCTTATATTTCGAAAATCGAAGTTTCGGCCAAGAGAATGCGTGTGTTAATCGACGATTTACTTTTATTCTCAAGAACCAATACGACTAAAAAGGAATTCATAAAATTAAGTTTAAACGAACTGCTTGAAAATGCCGAATCTGAATTGGCTGAAATCATCGAGGAGAAACATGCTGTTATTACTGTTTCGAAATTGCCGAAACTGGCTGTTATACCTTATCAGATCGAACAGCTTTTTATAAACCTGATCGGAAATTCATTAAAATACAGTCAGCCTGATATTACGCCCGAAATTAAGATCGAAAGCGAAAAAGTAAACTCAGCAGATTATCCTGATTTATTAGAACCTAATATTAAAAAATTCCACAAAATTACCTTTACCGATAACGGAATGGGATTTGATCCTCAGTTTAAGGAAACCATTTTTGTTTTGTTCCAGCGTTTGCATTCTAAAACAGATTATCCCGGAACCGGAATTGGCCTGGCAATTTGCAAAAAAATAGTCGACAACCACAAAGGTCACATCATAGCCGACAGTACTCCTAATAAAGGATCTGTTTTTACAGTGTTTCTCCCGGAGTAGTCTTCAGTTCTTAAAAAAGTCTGCAGTCGCAGTCGCAGTTTGCAGTTCTTAAAAAGTCTGCAGTCACAGTCGCAGTTTACAGTTTTAAAAAAGTTTACAGTCACAGTCGCAGTTTAACAGTAAATGCAAAACTGAAAACTAAACTGCCAACTAAAACACTGAACACTGAGACTGAATACTGAGACTGAACACTGAGACTGAACACTGAGACTGAACACTGAGACTGAACACTGAGACTGAGACTGAGACTGAATACTGAGACTGAATACTGAGACTGTAAACTGAGACTGTAAACTGAGACTGAACACTGAGACTGAACACTGAGACTGCAAACCGAGACTGCAAACTGAGACTGTAAATCGAGACTGCAAACTGAGACTGAATACTGAGACTGAACACTGAGACTGAATACTCTAAACCAGGACAAAATCTGTAAGAAAAGAAATTACCTCTAAATTAATACTAAACATAAAAAAGAAACCACAAAAAAACTGTGGTTTCTTTTTTTTGCTCTAAACTTTAATCAATAAACCCCTGAAAATTAAAGGATAAAATGCCCGTATAGAGCGATTATGGGAATTATATAAAGATTCTTTTTTATGCTGTAAAGCAAAATGTTTGTTTCGTTAGCATCTTTGTAATGTAATACTTTATGAAGTAATAATGATAGCAGTGCAACAACTAAAAGCGACAATTTTTAGACTAATTTTTTTATTGACAATTCTAATTTGCATCACGTCGTGCAAGAAAAATAATCCGATAGAAACATCACTAAAAAATGAAACTTTTGCTAAAACGGAAAAAGAAGAAATAGAAGCCTTTTTTTTTATTGCGACTGCCAATGTAACAAAATCAATTATTTCAAAAAGTCAAATTGCACAACAAAAAAGTTCAGATTCTACCTTACAGGAGTGGAGTAGAAAAATAGAAATCAATCAGAATCAATTGTTGCAGGATATTTCTAAAATGGCCAATAAAAAGCTCATTATTATTACAGAAATCAAAGCGACACATAATAAACTCGATTTATACGAACTGATTGATGCAGGTAGTGCCGATTTTAATAAAGCGTATCTGGATTCGATGACAGAATCCTTAAAAGAGCAAATTGGATTGTTTGAATCTATTTCGAAACAAACAAATGACAAAACGATATTAAAATTAGTGTTACAATATTTACCTGAACAATATCAAATCCTGCGCGAAATGCAGCGGATCAGTAAAGAGATTAATTAATGCCTATATATCTATTATTATTAAAAATTGAAACCTAAATTATTTTACAACTAAATTATTTTAACTATGAAAATGCAATCAAATTTTTTATGCGCCTTAACACTTTTTTTAACAGCTTCATTTGGAATGCTACACGCTCAGGACAATAATGTAAATACCGAGTTTGGTGTAAAGGGAGGATTCAACATGTCTAATCTATACGGTAGCGGAGATGACGTAGATGACAACAATGTATTATACGGATTCAATGCCGGGGTTTATGCCACTTTACCTATTTCAGATTTCATCGCTATTCAGCCAGAGATTTTGTTTACTACAAAAGGTGCTGAATTTGAATACAACAATGCTTTTGCATCAGGAAATACAAAATTTAAATTGAACTATATCGAAGTTCCGTTATTAGTAAGAGTAAATGTTACTAAAAACTTTAATATTCATGCCGGTGGTTATGCATCTTACCTAGTAAGTTCTAAAGTAACTGGTGAAGGAACTTTTGATTTTGACGAAGAAGTTGACAGAGACGATTTAAACAAGTTTGATGCCGGTATCGCAGCAGGTGTTGGTGTAGACTTTGACCCAATAAGCATTGGTGTTCGTTACAACTATGGTTTAACTACCGTTGGAAAAGAAAGAACTGTTGCAGGAACAACAATTACAGTTCCAGATGCTAAAAACAGCAACTTAACAGTATACTTATCGTATAAATTAAACTAGAAAAAAAAACATTTATTA
>Ga0247815_10000280_pt1 | contig 40424 bp, 25 predicted proteins | sample UWRJL194509B1_FD_181014 | JGI IMG/M metagenome (GOLD analysis project Ga0247815, IMG submission 181014) | Plant litter microbial communities from Arlington Agricultural Research Station in Wisconsin, United States - UWRJ-L194-509B-1 | ecosystem: Environmental > Terrestrial > Plant litter >...
CAGTGATTTGTTTAAGTGCACTTTGAGTGTCTGTCCCCATGCTTTCATAAAAGAGAAAAGACTCTTTTGGGTTGATGATGGCATCAATGAGAGGATTCGGCTCAGTGATTCCCAGAATTGACTGAAGACGGGTTGTGGAAATACCGACTACTGTATAGTAGATTTCTGAATGGGCCGGAAATGTAATGACAGAATCAAGATTGTTTGATGCAATCTGGATTGCCTTGTCGTTAAAGCGACTAAAATTAAGCTGTTCCTCGTTATTCGCAACTAGTGATACCGGCTCTTCATTGTTGTAAAACATGACACTGATAATACTGGCCGGATCTTTTGAACCTATACGTTTTAATATCAATTCCTGGTTGAGCTTATAACGATGTATAAGTAAACGAAAATCGGTGTAAATATCTACGCGACGGACAAATCCTTCTCCATAATTATCAGGTATTTGTAGTTGATTGTCAACTACTGGTACTTTCAAAGCCTCAGCGAAAGTGTGCAGAAAATTAAATTGTGGCGTTGTGACGAACTCTATTACCATTCCAAAAATGAAATATAAACATTAGTTATTATGATAGTTATTAGACTATCTCTATTCTGATAAATTTACTGAAATAACTTGTTGCTATTACGCTTAAACTCTAAATTTTAGCACATAGACCTCATGCTTTGGCATCAGTAGCAGGATAGTTTATATAGTTTGGATGAAAAAGTGGATTGTTTAAATCCATGGTGCCAATAATTTGTAATAATTGAAAATCTTCAGGATGTCCAGATCAACCCATGAGAATGTCTGAATCGCACCCCTAAGTTTTAAGCTCACGAGAATATATTTGTTATACAAAACTTATCGCTATGAAAATAAGAAAACGTTTATCAGATCAATTTAGGCGGAGCTCATTGAAGCTATTGTTATGTGCCTCATTCAGTTTGAGTTTTTACCAGTCCTATTCGCAGCAGAAATACACGAGCACGGAAAAGAGGACAACCCCAGCAAGTGATACCACAACTAAACCGGGACAGCTAACCCCTCAGGAAAGGAATTTTACCACAGGATTTTTAAAGGAAACTGAGCAGGGAGTTTCTTCTGCAATCAAGGGTTTGAACCAGGCACAATTAACCTGGAAGCCTGCTGTTGATAAATGGAGCATAGAGGATTGCGTTAAACATATTGCGGTATCAGAAAAAAACATTTGGGAGATGGTGAATCAGTCGTTACAACAACCTGCAAATCCGGATAAAAGAAGCGGAATCAAATCTACGGATGAACAGCTGATCAATGCTGTAAAAGACCGGTCGCATAAATCGAAAACCGGCGAAACGTTCGAACCAGCAAATGCAGGTTATAAATCTATCGGCGATGCCCTTAAATCCTTTCAGGAAAACCGGGATAAATTGATTGCTTTTGTAAACAGCACTCCGGAAGACTTACGCAACCATGTATCTGTGCTACCCTTTGGAACATATGATGCCTATCAGATCATTTTGCTCATCTCAGCTCATAGCAACCGCCATACCCAACAGATTGAAGAAGTGAAAGCAAACGTCAATTTTCCAAAGCTTTAATCGGAATTACTACCAGCCCGAGATAATTATCGGGTTCAAACACATACAATTCCAATATAAACTTTATACTTTCTTTATAATTTAATGCTATGAAATAAGCCCTGTCTATTCCAGCCCCTATTTTGTCCGCTTCAGCCACTCGACTATAGTTCTCGATACATCATAGAGATACCTTTGCTGTATAAACAAGAACGTTTTATAACAGCTTAACAAATAATTCAAGATAGCAATAATGGAAAATCCAAACAATGGTTCATCCAAAGTGGTGTACACAGGAAAAACAACAACTACAGGTGGCCGTGAGGGTGCATCAAAAAGCACAGACGGGCACCTTGACATTACACTTACCCCTCCAGGTGGAAGGGGCGAAGGCACTAACCCTGAGCAATTATTTGCTGCAGGATGGTCAGCCTGTTTTTTAGGAGCAATGGGCAAATCTGCAGCAAGCAGAAGTATTAAACTTCCGGCCGAGTCTAGTATTGATGCTGAAGTAGATTTAGTATTGTCAGACACAGATGGGTATTCTTTACAGGTGCGATTAAATATCAGTCTTCCTGGTATCGAGCGCAAAGATGCATTGGCAATAGCCGAGCACGCACATACCATATGTCCATACTCGAAAGCGATTAAAGGCAATATCAAGGTTGAGACCAATATACTTTAAAAAAGCAAACGGACTAGTCAGAAAAGTGGTCTACCTGCCACTTTCTAAATTAAATGTAACAACATGAAAACGAAAATCAATAAAGTGGCAATTGCCTTGATCCTAAGCCTTTTTATATTTGCTCTACCGCAGGCATCTTTTGCACAAAAACAAAACGTTACCCGCACAGAGTTACAACGACACGATATCAGCACACCTGGTTGGGAAGCCATACAAGTCAGAATTGATTTTGACAAAGGAGCATCTTTTGGTATGCACACCCACCCAGGTGAAGAGGTTATTTTTGTACTCAAAGGCAAATTTATTTATGAGGTAGAGGGAAAGGGAAAGGTAGTTATTAAAGAAGGTGGTACACTCTTTATTCCAGCTGGTGTTGCCCATGCAGCGTATAATATTGGAGAAACAAAATCCGCAGAACTAGGCACATATATTGTTGAAAAAGGAAAGCCGCTGGTGGTAAATAAATAAGCAAGGCGCTCACCTCGTTTCTATCACAACTTCTCCCCCATTCCTAAACAAATCATGAGACACAAAGTATCCCTGGTTTACTTTACCGTTCACCTGTATCCCAGTAATTCCCCTTCCTTTTCCAGGTTTACTTACTGTCAAAGTTTTACCAGTACTGGTACTCCATTTCACCTCATCAAATAACGGTGCAGTAACCAAATACTCGGGATCGCTAGCAGAAAAAGTGTACAATCCGGTAGCGCTCAACACATACCAGGCGGACATTTCACCAGCATCATCCATTCCTGCCAGTGCCAGGCCTTTATCCCCTATCCCATAAAGATTATTCAAAATATTATCCAGGATCTTTTGCGTCTTCTCCGGCTTTCCGATTAACGTGTATGCAAATGGAGCCTCGTGATCGGGCTGGTTACCATGGCAGTACTGACCGATGAAAGTCTCTACATTTCTGGCAATATGTTTTGGATTCCAGGGTAAAGTAAACAACGAATCGAGTTTAGATTCAAAACGTGAAGGCCCGCCATATAGTTCAATCAAGCCGTTCATATCATGCGGCGCAAAAAAGGACGCCTGCCAGGCATTTGCCTCCCTGTACATATATTCATAATACGGAAAAGTAGGATCAAAAGGTTTGATCCAATCGCCATTTTTTAACCTTCCACGCATAAATCTGGTAGAAGGATCAAACATGTTTTTGTAATTCTTAGACCTTGCCATCAAAATCCTGTAGTTTGCAGTATCACCCAGTTTCTTTGCCATTTGGGCAAGAGAATAATCATCGTATGAATACTCCAGAGTTTTGGAGACACCGGCATTCGCTTTGGTTTCTACCTCAGGATGTGCAACATCTGGGTCTGAGATATATCCCTTTTCAATATATTCTGCAAGATGTGGTCGTGCACCTGGCGAAACATTGGCATTTCTGAGTAAAATCGCGTAGGTACCTTTCACATCAAAATCATCTATGCCACGCAAATAAGCACCGGCAATGGACGAAGCCCCATGATCGCCATGAAAAAATGTTGGAATAAAACCAGTTTTATCACCCACGTCTTTCATAGATTTGATCACATCAAGGGCTACTTTTCGAGAGATTAAACCCAACAGCACATCTTTGTTGCGATACGTATCCCATAGCGAAGGCTCGGTATAATAATTAAAGTCATTAGATTTGGCAGCTTGCATTTTCACATCGGTATATTCACCATTTACATCACTACGCAGGGCTGGCCAAAGTAGCGACCTGTATAAGCAGGAATACAACATTTGCTCTTGCTTTTCAGTACCACCTTTTACCCGAATTTTTGAAAGCACCTGCTCCCAGGTTTGTGAGGCTTCGTTGTGAATCTCCTCAAAGGTTTTAGCACCAATTTCTTTCTCCAGATTTTCTTTGGCATTAGCTACGCTCACAAAGGATATGCCTATTTTAACTTCTACCGGGCCTTTTCTGCCACCAGCCAATTTAACACGGGCATAACCTCCCGCTTTGGCATCGTCCGTTTTATCTACAGAGGTTATATCGGTGTTCAACAGCGCATAAAAATAAATGCGTTCGCCAGTTTGCTGACTTCCTTGTAATACATTCTTACCTACCTGTTCTATTTCCCATTTGGAAATTTTGTTGTTGGACCTGCCCAGGTCAAATATGATTTGCCTGCCAGTAGTATTTGCAAAATCATACCGGTGAAATCCGCAGCGCAATGTTGAGGTGAGACTTACTGTGACTTTGTAGTTATCAAGATATACCTGGTAAAAGCCGGGTGCAGACTTCTCTTTCGAATGGGAGAATAACGACCCAAAATCAACAGGATTGCGCCCTTTACCTTCAATCGTGTTATTGGAAGCCGCTATAGCTGCCTTGGCATTGGCAATTCCGGTTTCCCAAACGGGCATCAGGGGAATATTGCAAAGGTTCCAGTGGCCTTTATTGGTGTGGGTAAAACCATAAATGATATTATCTTCATATTCATATCCTGCTCCCGAACCATATTCGGTCATGGGGCTGAGCTGTACCATAGCATTGGGCATTGAACTACCTGGAAAGGTAAGCCCTGCCCATGAACGCCAGTCTCTTGGCAATTGATATCCCAGAATTTTTGAATCTTTAAGCGGATAACTGCCGATAAAAGTGTTAACGTATTTTCCGTAAGTAATATCTTTTTGCTGCGCATTTATGGAGGACGCGCTAACTGTTAAGCTTATTGCGAGTAAGGAGGTTTTGAGTATGTTATTCATTGATCAGATTTTGATATTTGGTATCGTAAATATAATAAATGCGTTCATTTATTGAGCTGATGGTGGCGGAACCTTAGTGCCCCAATCCTTATTCGGTTTATCACCCATGCTGAAAACCAGCTCGCCTCCGTTCATCAATTCGTCCCTGTATAACCAGCAATTATTCAACGGAGTTCCATTAAAGCTTGCAGATTGAACGTACAGGTTATCTTTTGAATTGTTTTTGGTGACGATTGACAGAATCTTTTGATTACCTAAAGTGATAGTTGCTTTATCAAACAAGGGACTTCCGAACTGGATAACCGGCCGGGCATCAGTAAGACCTTTGACATCAAAAAGGCCAAGGGCATTCATCACATACCATGATCCCAATTGCCCCTGGTCTTCGTCCTGTCCGTAACCATAACCATGAATGGGCTCAGTACCATAAAAATCGCGCCCAATCAACCTGGTCCATTTTTGTGTCAACCAGGGCTGGCGCGAAAAGTTAAACAACCAGCTGATATGCAAATTGGGCTGGTTACCGTGGTTATAAATGGCGTTGATGCCTGCAAAGGCGTCAATAGTTTTGCCACCGCCAAAGGCTGATTTCTCTGAGACCGTAAAAATACTATCCAACCTTTTGTTGAAATTATCTTGCCCAATTGCCTCAACAAGTCCGGCTGGATTTTGCGGCACGTAGAAAGTATACTGCACGGCATTGCCCTCCTGAAATCCGCGCCATGGCTGGTAAGGATCAAATTTATCAACAAATATACCATCTGCACGTTTTGGTTGCATTAGCTTATTCTGTGGGTTCAGCAAGGCCCGCCAGCCGTTTGAATACTTAATCATCTTTTTGTAATCTGCAGTTTTGCCCATTGATTTGGCCATTTGGGCGGTAGCATAGGCGCTAAAACTATACTCAAGGGTATGCGACCCTGAAAAGTTGGATCCTGTGGAATCGGTTACAAAGTCGCGACCAGTTTGTTCCAGGTGGGGCACATAACCATACGCCAGAAAGGCCTTGGTATCAAGCTTACCGGCACCGAGTATCCGGTTTTTGTAATTCAGATCATTAGCTATCACAGCCTGGTAAGCCAGTGCTGTATCATAATTGCGGATACCTGAATTGTAAGCTGCAGCAATGGCAAGTCCCACAAAGTTGGTTCCTACACCCGAGATATATTCACTGTTCGCGATGCCGTCGCCAAACCAGCCCCTGTCTTTGTACAGCTGTAACTGGGTATTTACGAAGCTGCCGTACCACTCCGGATAACTGAGTGCCCAAAGCTGGGTAATATTCCAATATCCACCCCAAATGGCATCGGTATTGATAAATTCAGCTTTTAGATTTTTATCTTTCTGCACCGGAAGCTGTCCCATGGTACCACCATGTTTTGGATAGGCACCATTCACATCACTTCCGATGCCCCTACCTAAAAGTGCGTGAAAAAGCCCGGTATAAAATTTAGTTTTGTCCTGATCGTTTTTCCCTTCAACACTGATTTTCCCGAGTTCCTGCTGCCAGGTTTGCTGGGCGTTTGTTTTTGCTTGTTCAAAAGACAAATCTTCTGCCTCTGCCGCAAAATTCACTTTGGCATTGGCGATTGAAGTGTAGGATAGGCCAGTTTTCACTTCGATAATTTCTTTATCGCTTGTTTGATAATTGAGCACCAATCCAGCTCCCGCGCCAGTAGCAGAATTTGTATTGGCCTGGACGGTACCGGCCGTAAATGCTGTAACGTTAAGCGGCTTTTTGCTGACCTCGCCATAAAAAAACATACCTACCTTTCCCTGAGGATCGTAAATTTTAACATATTTCGGATAGGTGAATACGTAACCTTCGAAATGGGTGTCGTCAATCATCCGGATGCTGGCATCGGTTACTTCACCGCTCTCGCCTTGTTTGTTGCCGATATCTAAGATAATGTGCGACTGATCATTCTTAGGGAAACTGTAACGCTGGAAACCAACCCTCTTGGTAGCGGTAAGTTCGGCTGTAATGCCATAATCGGACAGCACTACTTTATAGTATCCGGGTTCGGCCACCTCTGTTTTACGGTCAAACTTTGACCGGTAACCATGATTTGGCCCTTCAAGATCGCCTGGTCTTACTCTCAAATCCCCAACGGTCGGCATATAACTTACTCCGCCAACCTGCCATTCATGAAAATGGACAAAACCCTCTATTGAGTTCTGGCGGGTATCATATCCTACGGCTTCCCAGCCAGAGGCATTGCCATAATGCCCATTGGTTGAGGGAGCCAGTTTGGCCATGCCATAAGGTACGGCAGCAGGTGTATAAAAAAACCACCTGCTGTGTGCTGTGCCGATATTTGGGTTTACATAATGTAGCACATTTTCCTGTTTGACTTTGCAGGAGGCAACTGCAAAAGCCACGAGTACAAATCCGATTTTTAGCTTCATGTTCATATCTGGTAATTCCATTAGTAACCAGGATTCTGGGTAAGATTACCATTGAGCCCTATTTCTGATGATGGAATAGGCCAAAGATAATCCTTAGTGGTGAATGTTCTTCTTTGGGCACGTATATAGCCCTTATCTACAGCAGGATCGCCAAATTTTGCCCCATGGGCATAACCGTTCAAAGTAGTTTCTGCTATTTTCCATCGACGGATATCATCAGTCCTTAAACCTTCCATTGCAAGTTCGGCCCTGCGTTCGCGACGGATAATGTTGGTCATGTCAGTAACCGGACCAGGATAATTGAGTGCAGCAACATCGGTAAATCCTGCGCGCTGACGCAATAACCTGATAGTCCTGTTCCAAACGCTTTCGTCCATCTGCCCAAGTGCCTGTTTGGCTTCGGCGTACGTGAGTAAAATTTCTGCATACCTGATCACATGAAGGTTGGAGCCAGCGGTGAAAGAAGATAAGGCGATCGGGTCAAAATATTTACGCCAATAATATCCTGTAGGGGAAGACGCTTGTGAGGATGGACTGTATTCGTCAAGTCGGGATGCATCAGGATCGCTGCCTGGTTTGATATAGATGACCTTGGTAGTTCCATCGGGTCTTACCCAGTTAAATTTGTCGTACACTATGGTAGCAGTTAATCGCGGATCACGGTTTACATAGGGGTTATTTTCGTCATAACCTGATCCTGTTTCTTTGATTCCTTTGCCGTTGAGCGTAATATAATCGTCTACAAGTTCCTGTGTGGGCGACATGCCACTAACCCGACCACCAACTGAACGAGGTGCGAAATCGAAAAATTCGTTCCAGGTACGCACAGAAGGCACATATTGCAGGGACAGAATGGCTTCGTTATTGGTCTTGTTTACAGACGGATTGCTAAATAAATCGCTATAATTTGATACCAGGCTATATTGCCCGTTGGTACTGCCCTGGTTCATCAACCTTTCGCAAATTGCCACGACTTCGGCCATGCGGTTACCCTCATACAATAAAACGCGGGCTTCTAAAGCGAGTGCTACACCTTTGGTAATCCGGCCATTTTCACTCGCGGGAATAGCTTCTTTGGCAGGCAGGATTGCTACAGCTGCTTCAAGTTCGTCCAGTACAAATTTGATGACGGTAGCTTTTGGGCTACGCGCGATACTCTTTGCTTCGTCGGGAGTGATGTCTCTGTCAATTAGAGGTACATCACCAAACCATTTCGCGAGGTTAAAATGGGCGAAAGCGCGAATAACCCGCGTTTCTGCTTTCAAGCGGTTGAGGGTGGCGGCAGGTAAGGTTGTATTTTGGTCAACCTTCGCGAGAAATACGTTGCAGGACTTAATATTAGTATAATACGCTGTCCAGTCGTTCAAAAACTTACCCTGCGAAGAAGTCGCGTTACCACTCGCAACAAGGGAATAGTCGCCTGACGTACTGTATGCATTATCAGAAGTTGCCTCATTATAAAAAAACGTACTGCTGGTATCAATTTCATTGTAGTTGTTATTCAGGGCACTGTATACGTTTCCATCCACTGTCCAAAAGTTACTTTCTGAAAACCTGTCGGTTGGCTCAAGGTCGAGCTTTTTACACCCTGTTGCGGTGACGGTTATTAGCCCTGCGATCAATATGATATGTAATAATTTCATCTTGTTATGCTTTAATATTATGTCCTTAGAAAGTGATATCTAAACCAGCGCCGTAAAATACAGGCAGTGGATAGCTGCGCGCACTATTGGAACCGGTATTAACGGCCACATTGTTACCAAACTCTGTGGTTTCGGGGTCTATAAATTTAAGTTTGCTCACTGTAAACAGGTTCTGACCTATCAGGGAGATGCGTAATCGCTCCATTCCTGCCTTTCTGCTAATGCTTTGCGGGAAGGTGTATCCTATGTTAAGGTTTTTCAAACGCACGTATGCCGCGTTGTACTTATACATGTCAGAACCTGTACGCCAATTGTTGGTATTTGATCCGGACCCAACCGCCGCCAGGCGCGGATATCTTGCATCGGGATTTTCTGCCGTCCAAAAATCAGTCATATGGTCGTATACTGTAGCACCGTAATTAAAGTGGAACGGTTCAACAAGTTCCCCACGCAGGAAGGCATCCCTTTTGCCAACGCCCTGTACGAACACCTGGAAATCGAAGTTTTTGTAGTTCAACCGGTAGGTGAAGCCAAAAGTATAACGGGGAAATGGATTGCCTAATACAGTTTTATCTTTGTCGTCGATAATGCCGTCATTGTTGCGGTCCTTAAATTTAATGTCACCAGGCCCAACGTTTGCACCTGCCGGCTTAGGCGAATTCGCCACGTCGGCATCATTCTGAAAATAGCCGTTAGTTTGGTATCCGAAATATTGTGTAATGGGATCGCCTACCCTTCTAATCAGCTGGAACACGTCCTGATTAAGAATTTGTTCTGTTGTGCCGCCGGTTAATGTCAGCAGTTTATTTTTGCTGTCGGCAACATTGAAGCTAAAGCTATGTGAAGCGGCGCCGGTGCTGAGGTTATAGGTTATTTGTGCTTCCCATCCATTATTGCGAACTTTTGCTACATTATAATCTGGCAGGGCTGCACCAAATAAAGCTGGCACATCATACCGTGGCTGAAGGATATCTTTAGTTGTTTTATTGAAGTAATCAAATGATCCTGTCAGCTTATTGTCGAAGAAACCGAGATCAACACCAAAGTTAAGCGTGGCTGCTTTTTCCCAGGTCAGGTCGCTGTTACTAAGTCTGAAACGCGCACCGCCGACAGCCTGGTTGTTGAAACCATAGGCACTTGGATAGTTAAAATATGTAGTCTGGTATTGATAGGCCCCCACATTCTGGTTACCCAGAATACCATAGGTGGCGCGTAATTTCAAGTTGCTGATACTACTTTTCAGCGGTTGCATAAAAGATTCATCCGAAATAAGCCAACCAAGGTTAACAGAAGGGAAAACACTGGCCCTGTTGCCTTTGGCAAACCTTGAAGAGATATCGTTACGCACTGTAGCTTCAAATAAATACCTGCCTTTGTATGAATAATTTATTCTGGAAAACAGGGAATTTAGACTATTCTGGTCGTTCGCGATGCTGTTTGTTGAGTTGATGGCATCAATCAATGTGCCTGATGTTGCTGTACCGAGCGTGGGATCTGTAAGCGTCTTCTGTAACTGAAAACCCCTTCCGCTGAAATTTTCGTTTGAGGCACCGAACAATACTTTATAACTATGCTCCTTAATCGTTTTAGTATACTCCAACAAAAGCTGTGTATTTAGCAGGAGCGACTTGTTATTCCTGTCCTGTACAGTCAGATCATCGCCATAAACGCCGGAAGGCAAATAGTTTACTTTAGTTCGTCTGAAAAAGTTGCCGTTATTGGCGATAGTACCGCCAAAAATACCAGTCAGTTTTAGGTCTTTTGTAAGATTAACCTGTCCGTTAAAGTTACCGAAAATCTCATCGTTGTCCGACTGATCGTACCCACCCCTTTCAAGAATTCCATATTCATTGTATTGGGAAGCAACCGGATTGGTGAGATAGTTGCCATCGGCATCCTGCCAGCTGTAATTGTATGGCACACGGTTGGCATCGGCAAAGATGTTATTATCGCCTACGCTATTGGTTTTGTTTCGGGTCTTAGTGTAATTTAAGATCATGTTTACACGCAGTATCCCTATTTGCGATGTCTGATTTAAACGTAAGTTGTATTTGGTATAACCGAAGTCGGCACCCGAGCCCCCGTTACCGATGAGATTGCTTTTTTGGTCCTGATAACCAGCTGATATATAATAAGAGTTTGTAGCCCCACCGCCGCTAATGCTGACATTGTGTGACTGCTGAGGAGCATTTTTTAATAAGTGTTCAATATCCCATGTTCCGTTGCCCTGGTTCCTTAATTCCTGTATCTGTTCAGGTGTATAAGCTACAGGCAGTCCGGCGTTGACCAGCGACTGGTTTTTGTAGTCTGCATTCTGTCCGGCATCAACTTTGTGTACGAGTACACGCGGGTCCTGAAACCCAAAGCTGGAGTTGTAACTCAACGATGGTTTCTGGTTTAGTTTTCCACTTTTGGTAGTCACTAACAATACGCCATTTGCTGCACGTGAACCGTAAATAGCAGCGGAACCGGCATCTTTTAATACGGAAACGCTGGCGATATCATTAGGGTTCAAAGTGTTTATATTTCCACCAATGATACCATCGATAACCACAAGCGGATCATTATTGCCAAGAGTACCTACACCACGGATGTTAATGCTGACATTGCTGCCAGGATTTAGCTGACTCTGCTGTATAATCAAATTGGGTGCCTCGCCCTGTAAAGCCTGCAAGGTATTAAGCACAGGTTTGTTCTCAATGTTTTTTGCACTCACCTGGCTCACCGCACCTGTTAGGCTGACACGCGATTGCGTTCCGTACCCTACGACAACGACCTCGGTAAGGTCTTTGCTATCAGGAACAAGAGTAACGGTGATCTCGGTTTTGCCGGCAATTGGAACTACTTGAGGCGCATAACCGATGAAGGAAAAGGTGAGGCTGCTATTTGCAGAGACATCCGGAACAGTCAATGTATAATTACCATTTGTATCGGTAACCGTCCCGATTTTTGTGCCAGGGATACTGATACTTGCGCCTGGTACAGGTTGCTTTTTCTCATCCAGTACCCGGCCTTTGACGATAATATCAGCCTGGTAATTCGATTTATGAACGGGCACTAAAGCTGCGAGCGCAACTGTGCCTGTGTTGATTGTGGCGCATATCAGGATTGCCGCAATCGGTTTTCTGTAGGGCCAAAGGATCTTCAGCCCGTTTAGTAGTTTGAATTTCATACAGTAATTTTTGGTTATGGTTATTGATTTTTTGGGTGTTATAGGTTTGTTATCCTATTTCATTTGCTGTTATTTTTATAATCATTTTTCCAGTAGGCCTCAATGTCTTCAAGGCTGCGTCCTTTGGTTTCGGGTATCAGTTTCCAGGTTAACAATAACGCTGGAGAGCAGCAGAGCGCAAACAGCCAGAAAGTCCGGGAAGAACCAAGTCCCTCGAGCATAACAGGGGTCAATTGGCCGACTAAAAAGTTACCAATCCATAAGGATAAGGTAGCGAGGGCCATCGCTTTGCCCCTGATCGCATTTGGAAAGATCTCGCCAACTACCACCCAGCATACCGGACCAAAGGAAAAAGCAAAACATGCAATAAATGCGAGTATGAACATCAGTATCCAGGGCCCGGTGGTAACTCCGAAGGCAAACAACCCGCCAATGATGAGCAAGGAAATTACAGCGCCAAATATGCCGACAAACAGTAAGGGCCTTCTACCCCATTTATCTACCGTAAAAATGGCGACGAAGGTAAAAACTACGTTTACCAGGCCAATGGTAACCTGACCGCCAAGCGCATTGTTTAAAGTGAAGCCAGCTTGTTCCAGGATGCGCGGACCGTAATAAATGACGGCATTGATACCGCAAACCTGGGATAAAAATGGTAAGAGCAGGCCTATCCATAAAGCTTTTCGGTACACTGGGGTAAATAACTCGCTGATAGAAGCATCGTTATCGTCACCCTGATCCTTAAATGCCTGGATTTCACGTCCCGCAGCTTCGGTACCATCTATCTTCACCAGAATACCAGAAGCTTTTTGCTCCTGTCCTTTTAAAAGCAGCCACCTGGGCGATTCCGGAACCAGGAACAGGCAAACTAAAAATACCCCTGCAGGTAAAGCACCCAGTCCCAACATGGCGCGCCAGACTTCGCCGGAGAATATCCTGTTCATGGCTTCACTACCGTATGCGGCACTGGCATGGTTTACCAGGTAAGCATTTGAAAAGTAAGCGAGTACGATACCAATTGTCAAGGCTAGCTGGTAAAGCGAAACCATCATTCCACGTAAACGTGAAGGTGCAAATTCAGATATATATAAAGGTGATACCATCGAGGCTACGCCAATACCTAGTCCCCCTATTAACCGGAAGATGATCAGCATTGCAAATGAAGCTGAAAACATGCAACCAACTGCCGAAGCGAGAAAAAGGACCGCAGAAAGGATCAGGACAATTTTGCGCCCATACTGATCACTGAGTTTACCGGAAAAACCCACGCCTATAATGCAACCCAGCAGTGCGCAGCTTACAAACCAGCCTTCGCTCACGGGACTGAGGTTAAAATCGCTTTTCACCAGACTGATGGTACCGGAAATAACCGCGGTATCAAAACCAAACAAAAAACCGCCCAGGGCAGCAACCAGACATACGAGATACAAGTATATATTACTTTTACCCGCTGTTTTATTGACGTTTATAGTGACACTCATAACTCTATTTTAAAAATGCAAGGATTACCCTGGCACGTCCGTTACCGAGGTTGGTTAAAGTATAAGACCCGGCCGCAGCGGGCACTACAAAGGTTTCGGCGAAAGCATAGGTGTGGCTTGTGCCATCAGCTGTTTCAATACTCACACTCCCCCCTTCAACCAGCATCATTACATGGCAGCAATTATCTGTCTGTCTGCGTATTATAGTATCAAACTCCAGCCGGTGCACATCATAAAAATGGTCCTTATGGGTTGGCAAATGAACAACCTGCCATCCTTCTTTTTGGTCAATTACGATTGACTTTGATATGAGTTCTTCGTCTACAGATTTTCCCTTACGTTCAAAATCAAGGTTCTTAAAGGCATGTTCAATATTAATAGGTCTGGGCTTCCCTTCCAGGTCAAGGCGCAACCAATCGTACATTTTAAAGGTGAAAATATACGGGGTGGCGCTGATTTCAAGAACCAGGTTTCCCTTGCCTGCGCTATGAACGGTACCATTGGGAATGAGAAAAAGATCGTGTTTATGGGCCACGTGAGTTTGTACATATTTCGTGATGTCTACCTCTTCGGCTTTAACCTCACTATCTTCCAGCACGGTCTTGAAAGTTGCTGGTTCTATATCCTCCTGGAATCCCAGGTACACTGTTGCATCCGTTTCACAATCTAAAATATAATAGGTTTCATCCTGGGTGATATTTTCGCCAAAGTGCTCCTGGATATATTTCAAACGCGGGTGACACTGAATGGAAAGGTTGCCTCCATCATAGGTATCCAGAAAATCAAACCGGATAGGAAACTCATCGCCATAGATTGCGGCATGTTTGCCAAGTATCTGCTCCTGATTCTGGAACATAAGTATATCGAAAGATACTTCAAGTAGGTTGCTATCGCTTTCAAACACCAGCCCATTTTCCGGAACAATCAGCTCGAACGACCAGGCGTAGTTGATGACATCTTTGTTTAGTTGGCTGGTACGTTCCTTTATCCATTGCCCGCCCCATGCACCCGGTTCAAACCAAGGCCGCACCCGAATGACTGAATGGCTCATTTTATTCAGCCCTGCTGCCAGATGGGCCTTGTGCATCCAGTTAATATCATCTGGCCATTGCCCATCGGCCATCACAGTAATCCTGCTGAGAATAGATTTCTTATGTCTGTTTAACAATACCCAGTCCACAAAATAAAAGCGTTTGTACATTTTATAATGTTCGCTAAGTTCACCGGCACCAATATTATTTATAGATCCCGCTCGCATCCTGAACTGCAATTCATTTTTTGGAAGATCGACATAGATCATAGCTGCATCCCACTTAGCTAATGCAGCAGCAGAGCCGATAATAATATTTATTGCCGCATTCTTATCGGGTACAAGCGCCGAAAGTTTTTCTTCTTGGAACAAATCCGCCAGCATCAGCGTAGATTTGGTACCCCAGACAGCGTCTTCGCTACCCAAAAATGGCTTTACCAGCTCATCGATTTCATCCGTTGCTTTTAGGTAATCACTGGTATTGATCCAGTTCGCAGTTAACCCTTCTTCTGCAAGACATTTGCTGATCGCGGCCTGTAAACGATCCCAAAAAACCCCAGCATACCCATCAATAATTACATTCTTTTGCGCAATAATCCATTTCGTCAGGGACTTATAACCGTTAAAAATCTGGTTACTTTCCAGGGAGAATACGGGGTAGATATTGTATCCATCTTTTCTTTCTCCCTGATCAGGTAGCCGCGGTGGCATGAGATACTGTGCGGTCTTCCTCAGCTCAGATCTTGTTTTCTGTAGCTCTTCTTTTAAATTTGAATCCATATTATATTTTAATGCGTGTACATATTATAGGCGATAAAGAATCAGAGCAGACGAAAAGGTTCAAAAGCACGAATATTTGGTTAGATAGCAAATGTTATGTACAAACATATAAAATATATCAGACAAACAAAAAGAATGCACAAAAATATCCTCAATCAATAAAGCACTAATAAACACTCTAAAGACAGTTATTTAAAATTTATATGTACACACATATATAGATGTCATTAATTTATATATTTTTGTGTATAAACATTAACATGCGATACAGTATAGACCACAAAAGTCCTGTTCCACTACACATTCAGGCAGAGAACCTGTTAAGACAATTGATTGGTGAAGAAGAGTATCAGAAAGGCAAAAATATCCCCAACGAAGTTGAGCTAGCGGATATGCTGGGAATATCCCGGACTACTCTTAGAATCGCGATCAATAAGCTGGTGTTTGAGGGATTACTTATCCGTAAAAAACGGGCGGGCACAAAGGTTGCACCTGGCGCAGTCAGTTCAAAATCTAACAATTGGCTGAGCTTCTCGCAGGAGATGAAATTGCGCGGCATCCCTATTACCAATTTCGAACTACATGTTTCATGGGAACTGCCTGACAATGCGCTCGCCAGCTTTTTTGACATACCACGCGATCTGCCCGTGCTGAAAATGCAACGGTTACGGGGACGGCCCGATGAGCCTTTTGTACTTTTCATTTCTTACTTTCATCCACGAGTTGGCGTTACACCCGATGATGATTTTAAGCGCCCGCTATACGAACTGCTGGAATTGGAGCACGGTGTCATTGCAACTTTGTCCAAAGAAGAAATTAGGGCCATTGGCGCTGATGAGCTTATCGCAGCAAAATTACAGGTCCCTGCCGGAAGTCCAATCTTGTTCCGCAAACGCTTTGTTTACGACAAATCTGAACGGCCTATAGAATACAATCTAGGATATTACAAGGCTGATAGTTTCATTTACACCGTTGAGAGTAAAAGGTAATTGAATTAACTGAGTGCTATTGCTTTTTTTTTTATAAAACATTATCAATTTTCAAAACCACACTGGTCCTGCTTAAATTCACATCGGGGTTAAAACCGACCTTCATGAGGAAATCACCGGAATATACGCTAGCGCTATCAATGGTAGATTTTGTGCCTGGATATAGGTTCAACTCTGTAATCCTGTATTTCTTAGCAGGATCAAGACCTTTCAATAATATAGGGAATTTGCTTCCCTCTCCATAACGGTTATTAACAAGGTAATTAAAAATAACACCGGCGGACTGCCCTTCATCGAGGTATAACACAGAAGCTACACTTTTCTCCCTTGGATTTGAAAGACGGTACTGGTTGCCCTGCCAGATCAATGGTTTTACATCATTATAACTCTTGATTGCATCCTGACAAAATTGAAGGTCCTTTTCTCCGAGTTTGTTCACCACAATATCAAATCCCAACTTGCCCATCATCGCAACATCGGTACGGAATTTAATCGGCTGTTTACCCCAATCAGTCACATGGTTCGAACTGCTAATTGCAGGATAAAAGTAGGAATATTCCCATTGAATAAAAATACGCTCAATAGGATCCGTATTGTCGCTCGGCCAAAATTCGGTAAAATATTGCAGTGCGGCGTAATCTACCCTACCACCCCCACCAGAGCACAACATCATAGGCACTTTAGGATATTTTGCACGGATCCTTCCCAGTACCTTGTATAATCCGCGAACGTATTCAATGTAGAAATGCGACTGGTTTTTCAGATGCGCTGAGTAAGCATTAAAAATTACTGCGTTGCAATCCCATTTGATATAAGCCAGCGCGGGATTTTTGGTAAACAGGCCATCTACAATGCCATACACAAAATCCTGCACCTTTGGATTACTAAGATCGAGTACGAGTTGGTTGCGAAAATAATACTCGTCACGTTTAGGTTGTTTCACCACCCAGTCGGGATGTTTTTCATACAGTTCGCTCTTCGGGTTAACCATCTCCGGTTCAATCCATATACCAAACCTGGTTCCTGCATTTTCAGCTTCTTTAACGAGTGAAGAAATACCATTCGGAAGTTTTTTCTTATTCTCCTGCCAATCCCCCAGTCCGGCGTGATCGTCATTCCGCGGATATTTATTACCAAACCATCCGTCATCCAGCAAGAAGAAATCTACACCCAGCTTTTTGGTATCCTTCAGCAGTTCCGCAAGTTTCTGCTCATTGAAATCAAAATAAGTGGCTTCCCAGTTATTCAATAAAGTGAGGCGAGTTCCTTTGCCGTCCAATAGTTTATATTCGCGTGCCCAGCGCTGCAGTTTCCTGCTGGCATCACCTTTTCCCTGATCAGAAAATGTATACAAAAATGCTGGCGCAGTAAAGGTTTCTCCTGCTTTGAGAGTGTAAGGCGAAGCATAGTTATTCATTCCAGCAATAATCTTAAGATTGTCCTGGTAGTCCATTTCCAGGTCAATCCGGAAATTGCCGCTCCACTCCATGGCTCCATATAAAACACTGCCCTCATCTTCTGTGGCAGGTTTGCCTAACGAAACCATAAATACCGAAGGTTGGAAAAGGTTGGCGCGGGTACCTAATTTGGAATCCAGCGTTTTGATACCATGAGTTAACCTGGATTCTTCGGGCTGCATCTCTTTTGCCCAATCGCCATGATATTGGTTTAGCCAGTAACTATCTGCTTTAAGGTATAAATTTGCCGAAGCGAACTTGTTTAATGTTACATTTCCTTTTTCATGATGCCTGATTTCTGTCCATTGTTCAATTACATCAGTGTCGTAATAGGACTTGTAACACAAGGTAACTTCAAAAGGATAAGCCGGATCTTTAAGTAGTACCTTCAGCAGGTTTACCCCCTCGCTAACTTTTGTTTGCTGATGGCTCACATAACTGAGGTCCAGGGAATTGTTTCCGTCGGCATGTGTAACGCTAATTGCGGGCTCCAGTAAATTGCGTGAACCAGCGGGCGTATAAGCAGCATTTAGTTGCTCCGAATAGTCGGACGTTTGTTTATAGGTTCCGGTTACTTTCTCATATTCTGTAGCATTGCTCAGCTTTTTACCATAATATACTGTGTGTACACCCTTATGAGTTTCTGCCTGCATCACCAAAGCCTGGTGTGCGGTTTCAATAGGTATAACTACCGTTTGAGCAAAAATGACAGAGCAAATACCCTGCAAAATAAGACTTAGCGTTATAGGTTTCTTCATGTTTATTTCCTACTAATTTTGAGCAGCATAGCGTTGCCTGCTTTTACTTTAATTATCTGGTGATTGTATAACTTTATAGCGGGATTCTTTTTAGCATTCCCCTCAAGATTTACGTCTCTTGCAATATAAATTTCATTTATGTTTAAGTTAAGACGTTTCATGTTGATTTCAAAGTCTTTTGCCTTTTCATCTACATTAATTAGTGCAAGCCAGATTGTTTGCCCGTCAACCTTGATAAATGAGGATGAAGCTTTTTTCTCTCGGTCGCCGGAAACAGGACGAAATGCCCTCCCATCCCTAATTACCTCAAGTAAAATAGGATTTTGGTAACGTTGGATTGCCTGGCTTTTCCAGGGGCCATCAGCCGAAAAATCGTCTCCAATAATCCAGCATCCCGTAACCAGCGCAGATAAAATCCTGATGGAGTTGGCCCCTGAGGTTTCGGTGCCTAAAACCACGTGGTCTGCATCAAGGTAATCATACAAATAGGTTTGCCACCAGCCATTCGTGACACTGTTGAGCGTGTATTCTGAGTCTTTGATCGATTTGAATGCATCACAGGCGATGCGGCGCATGTGAACATACCTGCCCGAGGCGAGGCTTGGCGAAATAGCTGCGTAAATGAGCATTTTACCGTCAAGTTGGTTTACCAGATACTCCATTCCCACGCGGAAGGCCTGCATGCCTGTGGTAATTTTTGGATTATAAAATTGCGCAGATTCTATCGCCGCGTGGCCCAGAAAATCTATTTTAATCATTTCAAAACCAGCATCTTTCAGTTTTCCAATCACCATGGCGATACGTTGCTGGGTTCCGGGATGGGTAGGATCAAGCGCCCGAGCCCCATCAATATCGTGATAACCGGAGCCGGTTTTTGTCCATAATTCGCCAAAAGTATAATCACTTCCTTCAGCTTTGCGCTGAGGGCCCGATTTAAATCCCCAGTCAGTAAAAGGCGCCCAGTAAATACCCGGTTTTAAACCCTTATTTTTTGTTTCCGTTGCAAAACGCTTTAGCATGCTGTAATCACCGCTCAATCCGCCAACCAGCATTTTGTCCCAGTAAGAATCAAGGTCTATATAAGCGGTTCCGCCACTTTGGAAATCTTTAAGGCTATCAGCAAAGAAATTTACTACGGCCGTTGCTTTTTCAAAGGTGATTTTATCCTGCATCGCCCCCCAACTGTTCCACCCTACAGGGGTTGCTCTTTTCCAGGGATTTACAACTGGTGGTTCTTGCAGGCGGTTCGCCTTTGCATATGTTTCCATTCCAATTCGCCAATCGTCAAACAACCCAAAGAATATTTTTGGCGAAAGGATGCTGTTTCCACTTAGCAGTCCATGAGATATCGTGTCGCGGGTTAACGATTGTTCGGTGTATCCGCCTAAGACCGCCAGTCGGATGCCTTCTTTTAGCGAATAAGAACTACGGACACCGGTTTTCCATACCTTATGTGTCACTGAACCTGTTATGATCCCTAAACGACTTTCATTATTGTAAAGAGCGCCAACTTCAGCACTTACTTGATTTCTGGCAGTGGTAATTACTGGCGCATTGTAACTGATAAAAGTGTCATTATCAAATGGCACAAAAAGTGTCCTCCAGCCTATCGGGAAATCTCTGGTGTTGATATTTCTGTCCATAATCACCGAGCCCTCAAGAGGGTTCATCAAATTGCCGGACAAACTATTCCCCTCCAATTCGGCTTCACAAAAGAAATACGGCAACCCCGGATACGTATAAAATATCTGTTTCAAATCTGCTTTTCCTTGCGCCCTTGAAAGAATAGTATGTTTGGTTCCCGCTCCAAAGGCATCCTTTATTTTTTTTTGAGAATAGGTACGTGTTTGGTAGTCCTCAGAAGTGAAAACTATTCCTGCATTTTTTAACCTGGCGATCCCGTGTTTTAAGATGAGGACATGGTGATCAGCTATTGTGAAAGTGCCGTTTTTAAGATCGTACATTATATTCCCGGATGCTCCATATGGAATAATCACCTGAGCTGACGCGACGGATACAAAGAAGAATAAAAGAATACAAATTTTGATGGCTCTCATATATGGTTAATTACATCTTATAAACTGCTGCTTGTCACCGTTTTGATCTCGCCGTTTACCTTAATTTTTACTTGCTGGGGCGTAGCAGAAACTATCCGATAGTGGGTTACATGCCCGTCTTTCCATTCAAAGTCCAGCGTGTAGTTTCCTCTTGCCCTGACACCTTTGATATTGCCACTAACCTTCCAGGCATCCGGAATAGCAGGCAGCAATTCGATATAACCTTTATGGCTCTGGATGAGCATTTCGGCAATACCGGCCGTTCCTCCAAAATTGCCATCAATTTGGAAAGGTGGGCCTGCAGACAACAGGTTGGGATAGATACCTCCGCCCGCACCATAATTGATATCAGTTTTGATAGTCGGCTTTAGCAGTTCGGCAAGGAGCTTAAAAGCGCGCTGTCCATCCTGCAACCTCGACCAGAAAAGAAGTTTATAGGCAATCGACCAGCTTGGGCCATCATCTCCCCTAACTTCTAATGTTTTCTTTGCCGCTTCTGCAAGATCAGGTGTGTTTTCGGGAGTAATCAGCGAGGCGGGATATAAGCCATACAAATGGGAAATGTGACGGTGCTGAAGTTCGGTTTCTTTATAATCTTTGATCCACTCCATGATCCGACCATCCTTGCTAACCATTCCCGGAGGAGGAACAGATTTAAGCTTCTCGCGAAGGGTGGACCTGAATTCAGGGTCAAGCCCCAATATTTCTGAAGCAATGATTACATTGCTAAAAAGTTCCCTTACAATCTGGTTATCGATAGTAGGGCCCATAGAAATGCTGGCCGTTTTGCCATTAGGCAGGTAAAAAGTATTTTCAGGCGATACTGAAGGTGCAGTTACCAGCCACCCTGTTTCAGCATCTTTTATCAGGACATCGTTGTAAAACCTGGCCGACCCTTTAAGAATGGGATAGATACTTTTTAGATAATTTTTATCCATACTGAAAGCGTAATGGTCCCATAAGTTATTACATAGCCATCCCGAACCGGCATTTGAAGCTCCCCACGAAGCACTCTCCCCTGGCTCTGTGAAACCCCATATATTGGTAATCACATGTGCAATCCAACCATCTGCATTGTAATAAGCTTTGGCGGTAAGTTCACCTGGTTTCACAATACCACGCACGAGCTCTGCCAGAGGCAGGTTTAATTCAGAAAGATTGCTCACTTCTACCGGCCACTGGTTCATCTGTATGTTCACATCCAGGTGGTAATCTCCATTCCACGGGGTTTGAATCTGGTTTGCCCATAAGCCCTGTAAATTGGGGGGCAATAGACCAACGCGGGTACTGCTGATGCTGAGGTAACGGCCAAACTGGAAAAACAAAACCGGGAATCCCGGGTCAGCGGCAGGCTGCTGATGGAAGGCCGCAAGCCGCTGATCTGTAGGTAAATTAGCTTTACCATCTTCACCGATCTTTAGGTTCAACCTGCCGAACAGTTTCCGGTAATTCCGGATATGGTTTTGTTTTTCTATAGTATAACTCTTGCTTACAGCAGCAGTCAGGTTTTTATTGATACTGCTTTCAAATGCAGGATCCTTATAGTCGGTTCCGGAAGCAATATAAATGAGTACAACGTTAGCATTTTTTACCACAAGGGTATTTCCCTTAGTGCTGAGCGTTCCGCCCTGAGGCACAACTTTAATGCGGCTCAGGAAGCGCATACCTTTCCCGTCAATGCCATTATCCAGTTGTCCGGAAAGCTGAATTTCTTTGTTTTTAATATGGGTTTCTGAACGTTCGGGACGCGAGATGTCAAGCGTAAAGTTGATTTTTTCAGCTTTATCGGCACTGAGCCTGATGATACATACGTCATCATCAAAACTGCTGAGGTACTCCCTTTTATATTGCACATCTTTGAGCTGAAAAGATGTCCTGGCAAGGGCTTGTTCGAGATCAAGCTCGCGTTGATATTTGCGGAAAAAAGGCTTTACATGATCTGGCAGCTGGTAGTCATAATTGATGAGTAATTCTCCAAGCATCTGGTAACAGCCGTAATTGGCGCCTCCTGACCCTTTCCCCATGCAGATAAAATTCTTATTCACCAGGTCCTGAGCCTCATCATTTTTCCCTTCCAAAATCAGTTTCCGGATCTCCGGCAAACTTTTATTGGCTTCATAGTTATTTGCATCCTGTGGTGCGCCCGACCATAAGGTAATATCATTTAATACAATTTTTTCCTGGTTGATACCGCCATCAGGCATCATGCCAAGTCGCCCGTTTCCAAGTGGTAGTGTCTCTTCCCAACGCGAAGCCGGTTCCTGATACCAAAGTTTCAAAGGGTCCGCATGTGTGGATTTTGTTTGTGCCATCACTTTATTGGAAAACACTATTAAGAGCGGCAGCAGCAGCAGATATTTTATATTGTACATCATAAAATCTTAAAGGGTAATTGTATTCAGTTCATTGATTCTACGGTATCCAAGTTCCGCACCGCCTGTCACAGGCATTATCACACCTGTTACAAACCTCGCTTTTTCAGAAATCAGGAATACACATACATCAGCTATCACATCGCCACCAGGACAATAACCAAGTGCATGTATCCCATCCAGGTATTTTATAATTTCAGTAGCATCCTGCTGGGCTTTCGCCCATTCTTCCAGTAATTGCGTCCATACACCTGCAGGCGCTACTGCATTTACGCGTACCTGGAAGGGTGCATAATCCAGTGCCATTGATTTGGTAAGGGCATTTACTGCACCTTTTGTTGCCGTATAGGCTGCGTGGTTCTCCTGGCCGATTTCGCCCACGAGGCTACTGGTGTTGAGAATACAACCCCTGGAATCTTTTAGCGCCTGTATAGCATATTTTGTTGTATGATAAATCCCTCGGATGTTTACATTAAATAACTGATTCCATTCATCTTCAGTTGTTTCGTGAAGTGCCTTGGCAGGATTAGCGATACCAGCATTATTATGAACAACGTCAATGCGCCCGAATGTTGCCAGGGTATATGCGATTGCCTTTTCAACTTCTTCGCCCTGCGAAATGTCGCACGGGATCCCAATATGCCCGGCACCAAGTTTCTCAAGAGCAAAATCAATTGACGAGACGTCATTTGCCACAATTACGACCGTAGCACCAGCTTCGGCGTACTTTTTCGCACATTCAAAACCAATACCCCTGGATCCTCCGGTAAGAAATATAATTTTTTCATTTAATAACTGCATATGATCAATATTTAAGATCTATCTGAACAAGTAAAATAATATGGCCATCATGACGAAAAGGACGGCAGATAATAGTTTGTAATTGCCTATGCCCTTCCATCCAGGCGAGCGTAGCGGATCACGGAACGATTTCCAGTAAAGTGTTATGCTTTCTGCAGTATGCTGTACGGGATATAGGTAGGAAAACAAGACCTGCATGGCTACACATGTACAAAAAAGATAAAATGCCATTATCATGAAAGGCGTATGCGCTAAAGGGTTTTCAGTGTAAAGCTTATTAAATGCAAATACTGTAGCGCCAAGGCCCGATCCTATCCATAAGGTCAGTTTTGCTGAGATGGCCGAGGCCTTTTTCCAAAAAATACCAAGCAAAAACACACAGGTGATTGGTGGCGCGATATGCGCAATAATATCATTTACACCGTTGAATATGCTTTCATATCTGTTGAGCAGCGGCAGTAAAAAAAGGGAACAGACCAAGGCAATACCCGCGGCAATTTTCCCTGCTTTTACCAGCTGTGCATCTTCCAGGTTGGGTTGGTAACGTTTATAAATATCATAACTCACCATAGTTGAAATCGAGTTCAGCGCCCCGGACACCTGGCTCATTAAACCAGAAAGCAAGGCGGCAATCAACACACCAACCAGGCCAGTAGGTAATAACTGGGTGATCATCAGGGTGTAAATCCCCTTACTATCTATCACCTTCTCTCCAGCCGCGTTGATGCTTGTGATAGAATGCAGGTCCAGCTTTCCCGATTGTGCCAGTGTAAATGCGAACAACCCTGGTAAAATAAAAATGAATACCGGCAGGATTTTAATAAACCCGCAAAAGATTACTCCCACCCTCGCCTCGTCTTCATTTTTAGCCCCAAGAACCCGCTGCACTATCGTCTGATCGGCACACCAGTACCAGATACCCAACACAGGATAGCCTAGAAAAACTGCATACCAGGGCATACCAACAGGATCGTTACTACTGCGTAACATGGATAGTTTTTCATATTGGTGGGTTTGATGCAGAACAGCTGTCATCGGCTGCCACCCACCCATTTTGTGATAAGCAGCAAAACAGATAATGCCTGCCCCGGCCAGCAATACAACCGTTTGTATGGATTCGGTAACGACTACCGCTTTCAAACCACCAATGATGGTGTAAATGGCGGTGATCAATGAGATCACCACCACACTTACATACATATCCAAACCAAAAAGCGTTCGCAGTACGATACCCCCTGCCAGCATAGAAAAGGCAATATGGATAATCATTGCTGAAAATATCGACACGATTGTGAGCCAGTCGCGACTCGCCCGGTCGTACCTTTTCTCGAGAAAGTCGGGCAAAGTAGAAACCCCGGATTTAATATAAAACGGAACAAAGAAGAGCGCCAGTAGCAACAAGGTGAAGGCGGCCATCCATTCAAAATTACCATTAAGCAAGCCGGTATCGAAACCACTTTGTGCCAAACTTACAAGGTGAACTGTGGAGATATTGGTGGCAAACAATGCCAATCCTATTGCAGGCCAGCGCAACGATTTCCCTGCAAGGAAATACTCGCTGGCGGCTCCTGCTTTGCTTTTTCGGCGGTGCCTGATTCCTGCCCATAAACCAATAAAGAGAATCGCGGCAATATAAATGATGCTGATCAGCAAGTCCGTTAGGTGTATCATATCTGGTAATATTTGGTTATTTCTTCAGGTCGCAGCTGCTCCCAGGCTCCTGAGGCGTTAAATAGACGCCCTCTTTAACCTGGACTGGATGCAGAAACACTTTTTGAAGATGAGGAATTTGTTCTAAAAATAAGGCTTCGTGACCTAAACTTATATGATTAAATAAAACCAGATGCTGATGGAGCTGCCCCATATCCCCTACGTGAGGAACAACAGGGATACCAAACTTACGGCAAAGCAGGCTGACGGTTATAAATTCGCTGACGCCGCCCACGCGGACAGCATCCACCTGGATAAAGCCTGCTGAGGCACTTTGCAGATAATTCTTAAAGATAACTCTGTTAGGAACATGCTCTCCTAAGGCAAGTTTCAAGGGGGCAATTTCTCTTGCAAGCGTTAAGTGTCCCAAAACATCATCGGGATGAGTGGGCTCCTCAATCCAGTAAGGGTTCATCGGTGCCAATCGTTTGCAAACTGACAGGGCTTGCGGCAGGTTCCATTGCTGATTGGCATCAAGCATAATTTTGATGTCGTCGCCTGCCGTTTCACGTACCAGGGCAGCGCGACGAATATCACGGTCGGCATCCTCTGAGCCAACCTTTAATTTCATCGCTTTGTAACCCTGGTCCACTGCACGAATCACGTTTTCTTTTACTTCTTCATCGCTATAGTTGAACCAGCCAATAGAGGTATCGTAACCAGGATAACCTTTTTGGAGAATTTGTTCGCGTATATCTATTCCCGGCTCATTGTCATACAACAACTTCAGCGCATCGGCACGGGTCATTACATCCTCCAGATAAGATAGGTCGAGTGTATTGATCAGTTGCTGTGGTGATAATCCGGTGAGCAGCTTCCACAGGGGCACGCCCCTCTTTTTTGCCCATAGATCGTAACAGGCATTGGTGACAGATGCCAGACCCAGATGGACTACCCCTTTATGCGGGCCAAGCCACCTGAACTGCTGTTCATTGGAAAAATCCCTGAATGTATTCCCAAAGTTATGCATCAGTTCATCTATATCTTTCCCTTTCAATTGTTCGGCATAAAATTGAGCTGCCTGGCAAACCAGCTGATTACCTTCTCCAAGGGTAAATGCGAAACCTGTACCAGTAAGCCCACTGTCATCATGTAACTCAGTAACGGCATAAGAGTAAATTGGGTCGCGGTGTATTGCATCGCTGCCGGCACCCTTGCCCAAAGGAAAGCGAACATCTCTGATAGTAATCTTTGTTATCATCTGTATCTTTTAATACTGCTGACTGAAGCCTGATATCTATCAGGAATTGCGGCAATGCGGGAAAACCGTCCTAAAATTGCAATCCGCCAAAAGCGGGCTCCATGTGTCAATTTATATTTGGTGTTAATTTAACCGGGCCGCCATCTGTAAAATATAGTTGTTCCGATCATCCAAAAGTAGCGTTTGTATGAACGGTTAAAATAGGTGATTCCTCTATTATGATGGATTATTCTATGATTTTCCAATTTTCTTTTTTTTGAGAATAAACTATACATTTGGTCAAAATCAGGCATTTCTAGAAATATCGCTTTTCACTTTAAAGCAGATTTGTGAAATACACTGTAACCAAATAAAATCACATTGTATGAACAGCACTATTCTTAACAGCCTGGTTTCGCTTCTTCTGCTCTATGCACCTATTTCTTTGCAGGCACAACCTAAAAATGATTTCTCTTCGTTTTCCACTGCCAAAACACATGGTATAAGGATGGACAAACCAGCACCAGACTTCTTTGAAGGCGCGTTGCTGGGGAACGGTGGAATGGGCGTCGTAGTATGCACACGGCCAGATGCAGTAGTGCTTTATTTTGGACATAACAATGTCTGGGACATCAGGATAGCGGAAGATAACCGTAAGGAGATCCGTGACTTCCGATATGTTTTTAACAAGGTAAATGCGCTGCCAGACACTTTGGCTAACCTAACCGATGATCCCTGGTATAAATCATATAACCAGATGACTGCCGAAAATTATAGTAAACCTTATCCACGACCTTTTCCCTGTGGTTCTGTCGTACTGAGTTTTGACCGCCGTAAAATACAGCTGCTTGGGCATCAACTTGACATTTCAAGCGGCATCTGCACTGTAGAATTCCTTACTTCAGGAAAACAGAAACTTATGCTGAAGCTATTTACAGATATGAAACAGGACCGGTTGCTGATGGAGCTCAGGGATGAAAACGGCAAGCTACAGAACAATCCTTTTGACAGGATAAAAGTGATCCCGGACCCATCCACCCCTGCTGCTTTTCCCGCCCATCAGGACGTTGAAAACCTTGGCGGAGGCTTAATTTCTTTTAAACAGATATTGCCCTATTCTCTTACGCGAAAAGAGGAATATCTTAAAAATGCTAAAGACAAAGCATTTAGGCTAAATGTGCAGCTCAATTCAGTACTATCAAAAAAGAATCGCATTAACTGGAATGGAAACAAGGAAGATATGCCTGTCCTTGTAGCTGCCCTGGACCAGAAAAGCCCTTTTGTTGCGGTCATCAGCCTCTTAGAGGGATTGAATAGCATGGTACCGCAAGAACCTGAGGCAGGCGTTAAACCTGATCAACATTTGATTGCCTACACTTTAGACCAAAACACAAAGAGCTGGAAAACGTATTGGAACAAATCTGCAGTCCAGCTTGCAGATCCGTTTCTGGAGGAGATATGGTATAGGAACCTCTACTTCCTAAATTGTGCTACTAAGGCCGGGGTTACCTGTCCGGGTTTGTTTGCCAACTGGAGTTATGATAAAATTGGTACCGCCTGGCATGGCGATTACCACATGAATTACAATACCCAGCAGCCCTTTTGGGTTACATTTTCCAGTAACCACCTGGAAAAAAACCTGCCATATGTCACTCTGATCGAGTCGCTGATGCCGGTAAGCCGCGGTTGGGCTAAGGATTACTATGGTTTGCCGGGCGCTTACTTTCCGCATTCTGCTTATCCTGTAGAAATGACCATGAACCCTTATCCCATACCAGATTGGGGATGGGAAATAAGTGAGACTCCGTGGGCGGTACAAGGCCTTTGGTGGCATTACCTTTACAGCGCAGATAAGGACTTCCTAAGAACGCGCGCTTACGAACCGATCAAGGCCGCTGTTCAGTTCCTCACAGCATATATGAAAAGGGCCGATGCCCATGGCGGGTCTAGGTGGAAAGACGACCGCTATCATATTTTCCCGACAGTTCCGCCAGAACTTTATGGTTTACGCCCCGGCTTCAAATATAATTATGACGGAACAACAGACCTTACGCTAAGCAAGTTCATTTTCAAAGCTTTTCAGCAAGCTACCCAGGTGTTGGGAGTAACGGAAACAGAGAAGCTTCTCTTAAGGGATGTAAAAGACATCCTTGAACATTTTCCCGATTATCCGACAGCGCTATCTAAAACTTACGGCAAAATACTGGTTGCGGTGCCTGGGGAAAGTGATGAGGTGGTGTATAATGTGCCGAATGCGCTGATCACTGTTTTCCCTGGTGAAGATTATGGCCTGCATTCGGATACCGCAACGCTCCGCATTATAAAAAATACCTATAAAAATCAGCAAAACGAGGGAGGTAATGACCTGGTATTTATCAATTTACAATCGGCCCGCGCAGGGCTGCTAGACCTTGAGGAATTTAAGCGTCACGTTCGTTATTCCCTATTGCCAAATGGCACAGCCACAGACATGGTTATGCAAACCGGCGGCCGCTACCAGGAAAACACAGACTATAGCTACATGGGGAAAATGGGTATCTGGTTTGAGAACTTTGCGCTTCCTGTGGTGATCAACGAATGTCTGATGCAAAGTTATCAAGGAACCATACGTTTTTTCCCAAACTGGCCAAAAGACAAAGATGCGGCCTTTACAAACCTGCGGGCAGCAGGCGCATTTTTGGTTTCAGCTAACCTGCAAAATGGTAAGGTGAAAAATATCACAATCCTGAGTGAAATGGGTAGTGATCTGCGGCTAATTGTACCATGGGGGCCATCCGGAACTGTCATCAGAAAAAAGGGCACGCAAAAGATCACTGGTAATACCTTGTATTTGAAAACAAGCCCCGGTGAGCAGATCAGTTTTCATCCCTGAGAATTCAGATCGGAGATACAGCTGTCAGCAATTACATCCGTGTACGCTCAGTAGAACTGAACTTATACTTTTCAGGTGAAACACCCATGGATTTTTTAAACACCCTTGAAAAATAATAGGGGTCGTCATACCCTAAAACCTCGGCAATACCTTTAATTTTCACCTCATTGCTATAAAGCAACTGACAGGCTTTCTGCATTTTTAAGTGAATAAAATAATTAATTGGCGGCATTCCTGTGGCTTTGCGAAAAAGACTTGAAAAGTGCGACGTAGATAGTTTATGTTGCTGCGCCATATCTTCTACTGCAAGCATCTTCCCAATATTGTCCTGCATATTCATGATGGTCGCGGTAACCATGTCTTCGGTTTCTTCTTTTTCCCTAAGCCTGTGTTTGTCGGGAAACAGGAAGGAAGCAGCGAAATGATATAGGCAAAAGTTAGCATTACAAAGATTTTCTATACTGTAACCCATTTCCAGACTTTTATACATATTCTCCCAAACTTCAATGGCTTTACTATTGAAAGGAATAGTTACTGGTCCCCTTAATATATTAATGTTCAATGAGGAATTAAAGTTTTTAATGATATCACCCGTAAAATGCACCCAATAAATGGTCCAGGGATCTTCAGCATCTGCCCAATAACGGAGGTAATCGTCTGTTGCGGGCAATAAAAAAAACTGGTTAGGATGCACCTCAAAATGTTTATCGCCCACAATATAGTGTCCCACACCTTTTAGGCAATAGATCAGTATGTTATCCTCGCAGCCTTTGCGCCGTTCTTTATAATGAGAGGTTGCCCGTGGAAAATAACCGATATGAGTAATATAGATATTGAATAGCGAAGGATATTTCCTTACATAATCTTTCAGCACATTCTGTGGAATACTGATAAGTTTTTCACCTTCAAATCCATCCTTTTTTTTGGCGGAACTGTTCATACTATTTGATATCTGGTAATCGCATATTCCATCACACTCCCTCCCAGCTTTGAAAACGGGTGGTTGAGGAATAGCAATACAAGTATAAAGTCCATTAACGACTTCTGCAAATCCTGTTGAAAGTATTTCTCCACTACAGGATAATCCATCACAATCACAGAATATGCTATTATATGCCCAAAACTTCCCGTTAAATTTGTAGTTGAGGTAAAAGTAGTGCGATGCCTTCCACCGAACGCTGCGTTTACTAACAAACTAAACACAAATAGTATACAGATGAACAAATGGATCCTTTTTTTCAGCATAATGTTAAGCATGATTTTCCCTGTAAAAGCACAGCAAGTTTTACCTGTGAAAAACTACCTTACCCTGCGGTCTGGATCACCCCACATCAGCTACAAACTATATGAAAAACAAGACTGTACAGTTGCTTTTCTTGGAGGTTCGATTACCTTCAACCCAGGATGGAGAAACAAAGTTTGCACTTATTTGAAGGAACGTTATCCTGATTCCCGGTTCCATTTTGTTGCCGCCGGGATTCCCTCGCTTGGCAGTCTGCCCCATGCTTTCAGGCTGCAGCGGGATGTGCTTGACTCTGGCCAAGTAGACCTTCTTTTTCTTGAGGCGGCCGTGAATGATCACGCCAACAATACCGACAGTCTCACTCAGATCCGTGCGCTGGAGGGTATTGTAAGACACGCGCGGACGAGCAACCCACTGATGGACATTATCATGATGTCTTTTGCAGATCCTGATAAAAACACCTGCTATTCGCAAGGGAGAGTTCCTGCAGAGGTGGCAAATCATGAACTGATCGCTGCACATTATCAACTCCCTTCGTTAAACCTGGCAAAAGAAGTACATGACAAGATCAAAAACAAAGAATTTGATTGGAAAAAAGACTTCAAAGACCTGCACCCTTCACCATTTGGACAGGAACTGTATTTTGCCAGTTTAAAAGAACTTCTTGGGCTTGCATTGATGCCACATCATACAGATCCTGTTATGGCAACCCTCCCAAGTCCCCTGGACAGCGCAAATTTTGACGCAGGCGCTTATATGGACATCCGCGAGGCAAAAACCGATAGTACCTGGCATTTTGATGCAGACTGGGTACCCGCTGATGGTTTAGCCACCCGGCCTGGTTTTGTACATGTGCCTGTTCTCTCCGCCGTTAAACCGGGGGCGGATCTAAGCCTGGAATTCAACGGAACAGCCGTAGGAATGGCTGTGCTTTCAGGTCAGGATGCAGGAACTGTCAGTTACTCGATAGATAACAGCCCATCTAGAGAAATTGACTTATACACGCCCTGGAGTATGGAGTTGCACCTACCATGGTATATACTCTTCGATGGTAACATTAAAGCTGGTGCACATCTTCTGAAAATCAAACTGGCCAATAGTCACAATCCTCAAAGTAAAGGAAATGCCTGCCGCATTGTGTATTTTTTTAAAAACCGATAGATTAGTAGGATTGTGCATCAGACCGCGGCTCCTGCACAACAATCGAACTCCTTCTCCCTAAATCGAAATTCACAGATAGTTAAATTATCCATCAACTTTAAAGATTTATCCATTTCAAAGCATTATAAGGCGTTCTACATTTACAGAACCAATTATAATCTTAAGTATGAAAAAGTTTACAAACGAAATCCTCCGGGACGATGTTGTTGGGCAATTTCATTGCAGGTATCAGCCTCTGCTGAAAATTACCTCCAATTGCCTGACCACCGCAGCTGTATTGCTCACAATTTGCTTATTACAGTTTTCACCTTTCGCGGCCCTTGCGCAAGAGCTGACTATCAGCGGGCAGGTTCGGGACTTGAAAGATCCTCTGCCAGGCGTAGTGGTCAAGGTACAGAATTCCAATGGTGGTACCAGTACCGATGAAAATGGCCGGTTCAGCATCAAGGTACCAGCCAACGCTACCCTGATTTTCTCTTCGGTAGGCTATAAACCACAAACAGTTCCTGTAAATAGCCGCACCACGATCAATATAACTTTATTGACCGATGCAAAAGACCTGTCTGAAGTAGTTGTGGTAGGTTATGGTACCCAAAAGAAAGTAAACCTAACGGGTTCGGTTGCAACTGTTAGTGGAGACGACCTGATTAAACGTCCGGTAGTGAGCCCTGCTGCCATGCTGCAAGGAACAATGCCCGGTGTACAGGTCACACAAAGCACTGGGGAACCTGGAAACGAAGGAGTCTCCATCCGGATTCGCGGAAATGGTACTTTTAGTGGGGCAGGATCTGACCCGCTGGTGCTTGTGGATGGCGTTCCGGGGAGCTTGAACGATCTCAACCCAAATAATATTGATAATATATCTGTCTTGAAAGATGCTGCATCAGCAGCAATTTATGGTTCAAGGGCCGCAAATGGCGTGGTGCTGGTTACCACCAAACAGGGGAAATCAGGAAAAATGTCTATTCAGTATGATGCAAATGTGGGGCTCTACAAACCGACAAAACTGTTTGACCTGATCACCAATTCTGCTGAATATATGACACTCTACAATGAGGCGCGTATCAATACAGGCCTTACTGATCCTGCCAGCCTGTATCCACAGGACCAGATAGAACTTTACCGCAATAGTAATGACCGTGTGAATTACCCGAATACCGACTGGCTGAGTCTGATTTTTAAGACGGCACCTACACAAACCCATAACCTTACATTTAGCGGTGGAAATGAAAAGACCACTTATAATGTATCTCTGGGCTATGTTAACCAGAAAGGAATTATGCGCGGTTTTGACTATAAGAAATACAATGCCAGGATTAACCTTACATCAAAAGTTAACGACCACATTAAGTTTGGGACGAACCTTTTAATGAAATCTGGAACTACAATCTCTACGCCTTTTGGCTCTGAAGATATGTTCCTTTCTGCAATGTCACAGGCACCTACCTACGGCCCATTTTTGACAGACGGCAGTGGCAGGCTGACCTACAAAGCCTACGATCTTGAATACAACAATAAAAATCCTTTCGGAGTGCTGAATAACGACATTACACATAACACGACCGATTACGCGCTAAACGCACAGGGTTGGTTCGAAGTACAATTCAACAAGGACTTCTCCTGGTACACGAAGGCTGCTGTAAATGCAACTTTTGACAAGTACAAAGATTTCCGTACACAAGTACCTGAGTATAATTTCCGCACAAACCAGTTGGCTACAAACCTGGATCTGGGCAGTGGTCTGACGGTACAGGATCAGCAGACTATTTATACTAACCTATACTCTTACCTGAACTACAACCATGATTTTAACGGACATAACGTTAAAGTACAGGCCGGTTACAGTGTAGAGCAAAGCCATTACCAATACCTGCAGGGCTACAGAAGAGAATTTCCAAGCCTTGACCTGAGAGAATTGAATGCAGGTAGCCCATCTGTTCAAAGCACAAGTGGAACCGCTAACAAATGGGCATTGATGTCATTTTTTGGCCGGTTCGACTATAACTATAAGGAACGCTATTTGCTGGAAGCCAACGTACGTTATGATGGAAGCTCGAAGTTTGATACAGAAAACCGCTGGGGTGTTTTTCCATCTTTCTCTGCCGGGTGGCGTTTAACTGAAGAGCCTTTTATTAAACAAATGGAACTCGCCTGGCTAAACAACTTTAAACTTCGTGGTTCATGGGGTAAACTTGGGAACCAGAATATAGTGATTGGTGGTTACGGCAGCAATTATCCTTACCAGGCTTTACTTAATCTGACGGGAAACTATTCATTTGATAACAATACGCTTTCAACAGGAGTAGCCCAAAATGCACTGAACAATCCAATTATCCAATGGGAAACAACCACAATGACCGATCTAGGTCTGGACATGACAGTGTTCAAAAACTTTAACCTGACGGCTGATTATTATAGAAAGAAAACATCTGACATCCTCAGACAATCTCAGGTAACCGCGATTGTAGGTTTAGGTGCACCGGTCATCAATGATGGTGAAGTAGAAAACACGGGAGTTGAATTGGGACTGACTTACAGCAATTCAATTAAAGGTGGCGCATTGAGCGGATTTAATTACAATGTTGGTATAAATCTGGATCATAACTCAAATAAGCTGGTCAAATTTGGACAGCAGGAAATTGGCAGTTATACCATCAATCAAAATGGACAGCCCTGGAACTCTTTTTATATGCTTGAAGTAGATGGCATATTCCAGTCAGCGGCAGAAGTGCAAAACTCGCCAAAGCAATACAATGACGATACGTTGCCGGGCGACCTGAAATATAAGGACGTAAACGGTGACGGAAAGGTAAATGACGATGACCGCAAAATTATACCTGGCGTTTTTCCCAAGCTAAATTATGCGTTAAACCTATCTGCCAGCTTTAAGGGTTTTGACTTTTCAGCTATGCTGCAAGGAGTACAGGGGGTAAAATATTTTGTGAACAATTGGGGTACCATCCCTTTTGTGCAAGGTTCCCCTCCTACTACTGACTGGGCAGACAGATGGACACCTGACAACCCATCCACTACGATGCCGCGCATCTATTGGGGATGGAACGCACCGCAAAAAATTTCCCGTGCCTCCACTTATTTCCTGCAGGACGGTTCATACCTAAGACTTAAAAACATTGTGCTGGGTTATACTATACCTAATAACGTGACCAAAAAGATCGGCATTGACAGACTAAGGTTCTACTTTTCGGGAGATAACCTTTTTACCCACACCAATTACAGGGGACTTGATCCAGAACGTGGTGGCAGCGGCGACCTTCTGCAGTACCCGCAAAATAAAATCTACGCTTTCGGTCTAAATGCTACTTTTTAAAACGCCTATTATGAAAACGAAATTATATATTACCATATTTTTTGCCGCATTCAGTTTAGCTGCATGTAAAAAGACACTCGAACTTAACCCGCTCGATCAGATTTCTTCTGCAACCTTCTGGCAGTCGAAAGGTGATTTTGATAAAGCACTTGCCGCCGTGTATTCCACAATGCAGTCCGCGGAATTTTCAGTGGAAGCACCTGTACGCGACTGCCTTACAGACAATGCTTATTGCCAGTTCAACAGCGGAAGTGTAAATAGTATTAACAGCGGTAATCTTACACCATCGCTGGGAGGATACCAACAAGCCATCTACAATGACAGTTACACTGGCATCGCCAGAATCAATATCCTGCTGCAACAGCTTGCATCTTATCAGGGAAGCGATATTACTGCAGATATGCGTAAACAATACGAAGGTGAAGTACGTTTTATCCGTGCCTTTTATTATTTCCAGTTATATACAACTTATGGAGAAGTACCTCTCGTACTGGAACCATTAACCCTGGAAACGCAAAAAAAACCAAAGGACGCTGCAGATAAAATCATGGCACAAATTCTTTCAGATCTGGATTACGGTATAACTAACCTGAGTCAGAATGCGTACGGCCAAAACGGCGGTCATGTGGCAGCTTCTTCTGCTCAAGCCTTAAAAGCACGGGTTTTACTATTCTCGGCATTTGGCAACACAGGGAATCCGGATATAGCGATCCTGACACAGGTGCGCGATCTTTGCCAACAAGTGATGAGCAAATACACACTGAGCAAAAATTTTGAAGATAACTTCAGGGATGCCACACAAAAGAACAATACTGAAATCATCTTTTCAGTGAATTACCTGGCACCAAACAATGCAAATTCTATGGATATGTATTTTGGCGACTGGGATGTGGCGGCGCCTTTGCAAAACTTTGTGAACACATTTGAATGCATTGACGGCTTGCCATATGGCGTATCACCATTAACAAATACCAGTGCTCCCTTTACCAATCGGGATCCAAGGCTTGCAAAAACTGTTTATGTGGACCATCCTGATTTTGGTGATGGCAAAGTACATTTCCCCTCTAATCCAAGGCCAACGGGCTATGGTGTACTCAAAGTATTGGAACCTTCAAATATCCCATATGGTTTCTCTACGCAAAGTCAGCAGGACGTAGTAATTTTACGCCTCGGTGAGGTGATGCTGATGTATGCAGAAGCACAAAATGAGATCCAGGGACCGGATGCGAGTGTGTACAAGGCGACAAGCGACCTGCGGGCGAGGGTAAGTATGCCCGCTTTTCCGGCCGGATTGAGTAAAGAAGGCATGCGCGACCGGATCAGGCATGAACGCAGGGTAGAACTTGCTTTTGAAAGTGGATTAAGATATTATGACCTAATCCGCTGGCGAACTGCTAGTCAGGTACTCAATAACGTAAAAGACGGTCTTTCTCCTTATCACTTTGAAGATAAGTTTTACCGTTGGCCTCTTCCGCAGACCGAAATTGACAAAAGTAGCGGCATTCTGATACAGAATCCTAACTATTAATTCAGTTGTCGTATTGTCAAGATAAGGTTTAACACCTTTTAATCCACTTTACCTATTTTCGTAATGTAATTTACGCTCAAAGAGCTGCCTAAATGGGCAGCTCTTCATTACAAAGTCTATTTATCTCGTTGGCCCCCCTTATTAAACCGGCACCATTTTATCAATATATGCCCCTATTGATATTACATAGGATTGTTCAAGAAAATCTTCCCTTCGTTGCATCCACTGAGATCCAACTTTGTAGAGCATGATTTCCGTTCCATTGTCAAAGGCTAACTTCCAAACTTTAAACTTTTTAAATGTTGTTGCAAAGATTTGTATCATATGGGTAGTGCCATCTGTTAGTCTGAGTCTATAATCCATATATTTTATATTTATTCCAGTCTTGATTGACCTTACAACTCTAACGTGTAAAGACAGCAAAATAGCGTACAGCCGATGATAACATTGTTGATACTTTTTAAACTGTGATTTTTTATGGCAGGGAGATTAATATACATATGAAATAAGGGCTATGGTCAAACCCATTAGCGCTATTTCTGATGGAGATACAGTATTTTATTTTTTATTCAGCTTTTTGATCAATTCTGTTTCATCCCTGCGGTAAGGTGTTCCGTCCTGGTTAAAGATCTCGTGGAACCACTCAACCGGGTCTGAACCATCGGCCAATGGTGTGTCCCAGGCATATTTTGTATTTGTTTTACCTGATACAAATCCCCAGTTGATGGCGCCTACATTTTCCTGTTTCAAGAGCGGAAGTATATTGGAAAAACGGCTGTTTCGCGGGCGCGCCATATATTCCGTGCAGATCAACGGGCGACCACTGGCTTTCAGCAATTGTATAGTACGAAGGTGCCATTGTGGCTCCTCATAATTATGATAGGTAACGATATCTGAATTGTTGAGCTGTAATGCGTTCAATTTTTCCAGTTTCCAATCCCACAACCCAATACTGATAGGCTGGTCTGGGTTTACAGATCTTGCCCAACCGATGATTTGCGTTAACAAAGGAAGGCTGGCGTCTTTTTTATCATTGTTCCCAGGCTCGTTGTAGAGGTCCCAAAGCAGGATACGTTCATCATGTGCGAAACTGCGCATGACATCTTTCACGTATTTTTCCAATGCTGGCCACGCAGTGGGATCTGTAGTAGCGGGCATCCCCGGATCCTGCAGCCATCCCGAGTTATGTATCCCTGTTTTTGGTGCCGATTGTTTTCCAGCCGTAAAAGTTTTGTTCCAGCAATCGTCAAAAAATACAAACATTGGTGTGATGCCGTGCTTTTTGGAAATGGTAAGGAACTGATCCACACGGTTTTTGAAACCTTCAGGGTCCTGTTTCCAGGCTTCGCTATGTAAAAAAACACGCATGGTATTAAAACCTATATCTTGCGCCCAGCCTAATTCCTTATCGATAAGATCGGGACTGAAAGTATCTGCCTGCCACATCTCCAGCTGGTTGATGGCGTTGGATGGAATGTAATCGGCGCCTGTAAGCCAGGGATGCGCGGCATACCAGGAGTTCGCTTTTTCAACTGACCAAACCTGACCAGCCGGTATTTTTTTTGCTTTTTGCGCGAAGCCACCTAAAGTAGCAACGAGGAGGGAGAATGCTATGATATACTTCTTCATCTGATGAGTTATTGGTTTCTGAAATTCAATTATTTAGGGGTTGCCGGTTCTGCTAAAGTTGCCCCTGTTTTTACAGGAACACCAAAATCCGGTGTTCCGTCTTCTTTCCAATGAAACTGTTGTGCGCGCGGCGAGCGGAACCCAGCGCATCCCTGTCCGGGCTTTTCATTGGCATGATAAAGGATCCAGTCCTGTTTACCATCGGGCGATTTAAAGAAAGAGTTATGGCCGGGTGCGAATACGCTATTTTCAGGCGACTGCTGAAATACGGGTTGTTCAGATTTTTTCCATGATGCAGGATCCAACAGATCGGCGTTAGTACTTGCGGTGAGCAAACCCAGTGCGTAAAAATCTGTCCAGCAGCCACTGGCAGAATAAACAATGAAGATTTTATCCCCGTGCAGCAGAAACTGTGGTCCCTCATTCACATCCACCTGTGGTGGGTCGCCCGGGTTGTTCAGCTTGCCATATTTCTCCCAGTTGTACTTCGGCGTGGATATTTTTACCCTTTTTCCTTGTATAGTCCATGGGTTTTTCAGCTTCGCAATGAAGATCTCCTGCTTGCCATTCTCGTCACCCTCCCAGCCTGACCATATCATGTAGAGCTGGTTGTTATGCTGGATGATATCTCCGTCAATTGCCCATTTATTAGTTGGATCAGCAATCTGACCTTTAAAAACCCAGTTACCTTTGAAAGGATCGGGCGAAGCATTTTCGAGCACATACATGCGGTGATGCCTGTTTTCACCATTATCTGCGGCAAAATATGCATACCATTTTCCTTGCAGGAACATCACTTCCGGTGCCCAGATCTCTTTAGACCATCTGGTATTTGCCGCAGGTTTCCAGATGGTCTGGTGTGGTGCATCCTTAAGATCAGACAGGGTTTTGGCCTTCCACAGCTCAATCCTGTTCCCAGTAGTATGCGTATAATAATAGAACCCATCCTTATAAAAACTATAAGGGTCTGCACCCGAAGGCAGCAGTGGATTAGTAAACGTTTGTGCGCGAAGCACAAACGTAAACAGAAGGGTTATTATAACGAGAGAGACGTGTTTCATAAGATGTGGGGACCTGAGATTATTTTGCATTTAGTTTGGTGTCAAGCAATTTAATAGCATAACCGGCAACCACACTGCGGGCCTGGAAACCTACCTGTTTACCATCTGTGGTTTCGTGCCAGTCGCTTAGCGGTACGCGCGTAGGTGTTTCAATGGCGTACTTATAAATAGGGTCAATAAACTTCAAAAAGTCCGCCTGGTTATCCGCCAATGTTGCTGTCCACATAATCCAGTCAGATTTAGTATAAGTTTTACGGCTATCCAGGGGAAGCCCGAATGTATTTTGTTTTTTCAAATAATAGTCGATCTCTTTTTTATAGACTTCTTTCGGAAAGATGTCAAGTTTCAGAACTTTATCCCAAACCATGTTGTATTTCTGGCTCCAGGTACCTTTGTTATCAAATGTCAAAGTGTAATGATCACCATCGTCGGCCATCTTCAACCATTTCCGGGCCATATCCTGAGACATGGCTTTGTATTTTACAGCCGTTTCATGCTGGCCCAGCTTTTCGGCCAGCATGCCATAACTGCCAAGTGCTACGATAGCTTTAACAGATAAGTTTGCATTTCTGGCAAGGTGTCCGGCAAAATCATCTGTACACAATTGGTTAGCCGGGTCCAGGCCTTCCTTGCTGAGGTATTCTGCCCAGGTAGTTAAAGTGGCCCAATGTTTTTTGGCGTATTCGGCATTGCCTTCAACTTTTGCAATTGCCGCGGTAAGTATCACCATATTTCCAGCTTCTTCCACTGGCATATCTTCCCCATAAGTTTGTCCATTGGCCTGCGGATAGGTTCCAAGATCGTGTGCAGCAAAAGGTTTTTTCCATTTG
>Ga0247815_10000281_pt1 | contig 40381 bp, 68 predicted proteins | sample UWRJL194509B1_FD_181014 | JGI IMG/M metagenome (GOLD analysis project Ga0247815, IMG submission 181014) | Plant litter microbial communities from Arlington Agricultural Research Station in Wisconsin, United States - UWRJ-L194-509B-1 | ecosystem: Environmental > Terrestrial > Plant litter >...
CCGCGGTGGCTGCGTCATAGCGGCTGATCATGTCGGCGGCTGATTCCTCGAATGCGGTTGCGGCTTCGACGATTGCTGCGTGCCAGATCGGGTCCGGGTAGATGCGTTTGACGTACAGCGGCATCCCTCCGCAGTAGCTGATGAAGTCGAGCCACTGACGGCCGCTGACAAGTAGCCCGGTTTGTACTTGGCCCATGTGTTCGGGCGGCATCTGGTCGGTGAGGATCGTTTCGAGGTGCAGCTTCGGGAGGCGTTTCTTTATCTCGATCAGCCCGTCATCGCCCACGATTCCGTCCGGTGAGTAGCCGATGCGGAATCCCCAGTCGTCACGGACCATGAACCCGACCTCTGTTGCCGGCGCGTAATGCTGGCTGTACAGGTCGCGGGCGATCGGTTCGATGAAGTGGCCTTCCTCCATGTCGCGTGACACGTACCGGTCTTCGCTGATCCCGTTGATGCGTTCGGCCACGAGCTCGTATGCCTTGGCGCGCGTTTTGTCGTTCGCTGCGACCTTGACTGTTTTCGGAGTAATGAACTGTCCAATGACGGATGCGGTGAGGATGCCGCGTCTTGCCGCATCCCATTCGGGAGTGCCCTGCTCTATTTGGGTGTGAATTGTGAGGGTCACAGCACTGACCACCGGTACAGGTATGCCCCACCGAAGTTCACAACTTCGCTGTCGATGGGTTCGAGGGTGGTGGGTGGTGGGTAGGCGGCGTAGATTTCGTCGCGTGCTTGCCGGTAGCAGTCAGCTTCGGTCATGTATTCGAGCAGGGGGACGGTGACTTCGACTGTGGTTCTGGTCACGAGAGTCATTTCGACACCTCGATTGGCGGGGCTTTCTCGATGACGGTGATGGTGAACTCGAGGCGTTCGTAGTAGGCGAGTGCTGCGGCAAAATCAATGCCAAGGTCTCCGGATGCGCGTTCTACGACGCGTCCCCTGATGGTGGTGTCGCCTTGTGTGGCTTCCACAAGGTCGCCTTCTGCATACTTTTCGGACATGTGTTGCCTCTTTCAATAACTAACGGTCCGTACCCAGAGGCAGCAGACCGTGATGATGGTGGGGGCGAATAGGAAGCCCAGGAGGATGAATAAGAGTTGCGGTCGGGTCATGCAGATTGCTCCCAGTCGCCGAAATCCAGCGCATCGGCTGGCAGAGGGGTGGGCGCAACATCAGCAACCAGATCGGTGAAGTCAGCGCATGCGATCTCCACGAGCGGCGACACGCCATGCCAGTCGTCCTGGTAGTAGCTGGTATCCACACCCACGCCCGCGTCTAGGCGGATGCCGGTTTGTTGGGAGAACTTCTGATATTTGGGCGATCTGAACGTGTCGCGTTCGTTGTCGCTGTGTTCGTAATAACGAGCGCCCGAGTATCGGAAGCCGGCCGACATCTGCGGAATGATGAACATTCCACGATCGGCAACCCTCGATGCAACCTCAATCGTTCGATACTCGAAGTCAGATCCCGTGTACTTGCCGCTCCAGTCGCCGCCCGTCTTGATGTTTCCGAACGGCGGGTTACTGATGGCGTAGTCGAAGTGGCCAAGGTCGGGCAGGTCAAAGATGCTTGCGCAGATCCATGTAGCCTCGGGCAGAATCTTCCGGCCGATCTCCACGTACGCCGGGTTCAGCTCGACGCAGACCAGATCAAGGGTCGTCCCCTGCTGCTCGCGCTCGTAGTAACCGCGCCAAAAAACGGCAAGCGACAGGGTTCCGATCCCGGCGCACAGGTCGATTACCCGACCAGTGTCGTACACATCGAGTGCGGCATCTCGAGCCAATCCATGCGGGGTGAAGAAAGCCCCCGCGGTGGAGTTGACATGGTTCGCTGACTCTTGCCAGTTCTCCATGAAGAAGATTCGGTCATCATCCGTGAGCGAGTCTTTGTCGAGCAGCGCAACAGCTTCTGCGTGAAGCTTTGCCTCAGCCTTGGTTAGTTTGCTCATGCGATCCACCAGGCTGCGATGACAACGAACACAACACATCCGATGATGAATGCGCCGTCTTTGATCCACGGCCACACAGCCCGAACCCGTGCCCTGACCCTGGCTTCGTCGGCTTCATGTTGGGCGATGATCCGGGCAACACGGTCACGCGGGATCGTCGTCATGATGCGGTCATCCTTTCGATGCGTGCCTGTAGCTCTTCCACGAGTTCAATTAGCGCCGGGATGTCTGACCGGGCTTCGGACGCGAACTCGGCATCGTTTGCCCCCTGGTCCGTGAAGTCGGTCATCCCTACGCACTCGTTATCCCCATTCCAGATCGAGTGATATGTGGGACCGTTGCTCGGGTTTCCGTCCGTGTCGGGCTCGTACTCCCAAGGTCCGCGAGAGGCCAACGCAACACGTTGTTTGATCGCATCGATATCTGCGTAGGTGCTCGTCATAGTTCGTCTTCCGTTTCTTCAAGTCGTTGTTTTCTGCGGTCGTCGTCATCGGGTTCTTGTATCCCTGCCGCACGAATACGGGCCAGGAAATCGGTCAGAGTGCCGGGAGACGGGATTAGGCGGGTCGTGGTCATCGCAGCGACAGCCATTCCCATTCCTTCGTGTAGGGGTGCGGACCGGCACCTGCGCTGCACGCGGCCCATGCGTCGTGGTGCGCCTGCTGCGAGGCCGTCATAGGGCCGAGGGTGCGGCGGTTGTCGTCTCTGCGAGTAGATAGACGCGCCTGACTAACGGCCCAACTCTGGGCTTCATCCCATGTCGTGAACTCCGCTATCGGTGTCGAGCAGCCGGAGTTGCCGTCGAAAGGAGAATCGATGTAGAGGACTTCCCACGAAACCGTGATGTCGTCATATCGGGACAGCGTTACCTCAAGCGGCAATGGACGTTCGGCGGCGACCCACTGGGCCCGATACTCCAATAGGGTCGGGCTGAATACCTCACTCATGGCGTTCCTTCCGGTGCAGCAACCACATGCCCGCAATAAGGGGGAGTGCGATGAGGAGAGGTAGGGGATCGATGTGCATCACGGCTTGACCACCTGCCACACCTGTGTCCGCCTGTTGCCTGCGGTCAGTCGGTAGAAGCCGGTGAACTCAACCATTCCCATCTCCACCAGTTCCGACCGCGCCGTCCTGACCCGTGATGGTGAGTAGTCCTTGATGCGTTCCACCAACTCGTGATCCGCAAGAGGACCGGACATCGACAGGGTTAGGAGGACGGACACCTGCGAACCGTGGACATCGTTCGTGTCAGCTGCTTCATGGGATGTCAGAGGGTCGGATCTCCTAGTACGAGCTCGGTCGTCGGGGAGAATCTGCGGTGCAGTCGTGGTCATTTGGTGCCGCCCTCCGTAATTGGTGCCATGGCCGCCTTCGACCAAGGCCGCTTTCGTGCTTTTCTGACACGGGCACCGACAGTTACCGGCGTGCTCCCCGTCACCGAATACTCAGTGCCCATGAATGAGCCGCTGGGGGTGAAGTCGCTCATCCCCACATGAAGCTCGCCTTTGTAATGCCATTGCCGAAGCTCATCGAGGACGATCGTTTTGCGGAACGGGGCCGTCATCGCACCGGGGCCAAATAACGGCGTGTAGGAGACGGTTAGGCCGTAATGATCTGGGGTTAGGTCACCAGCCGTCATCGTGGGTTCAGTCGTCATCAGGTTCTCCTCTATCTGTTTCGTTTGCGGAGTCGTTGAACCTCACGCTGCTTAGCCATATGCGAGTCATCACGAGCCTGAAGTGCCGGGAGTTGCAGATCCGCAGCCATGTCTGCTGCACGCGCCCACACAATCGTTTTGACGGTCGGTGTCGGGTCGTCGGACAGCACCAACGTGATCCTGTGACGGGTCAAATACCAGGCGTTCGTCTTCCGGCTATACGACTGATTCAGGGGACGGTCGAACGCATCACGAATCTCATCCGCCGTCACACCCATATCCACCGCGCGAGTGCATGCGTGACGGGACATCAGGAACGGATTGGCGGTCATGGCTGGGCCTCGGCAATCCGAAGAACATCGACCGAGCACCACGGACACTGGGCATCACGCAGGAAGTCACGGTGAATCAAATAGTCGCCGGGACGATGCCACCCACACGAGCAACACACACCGGACAGCAACCGAACCGAACACATCGGACAGTTGCCCTGATTGGAGACATGCATTAGCAGTCACTTCCCGAAAGGCCAGAAAGGCGATGACGTGCCGGATGCCCTGGTACGCGATACCAGTGGAGCCGGTCAGGGCTGAAACCGGCCGTTCCCGTATCCCCAACAATCCAGCGCCTGAAATAACGGGGCCTAAGCCAGTCGACGCAATAGTCACCGGCAGGGCCTCTTCGGTGTCTTGCGGTGACCGAGCGTCCTTTGAACTCCATAACAATCAGCCCCTATCTGTCGGGTTGCGGGCACACCAAACGGTGGGACCGGAGAAGTGTTGCCGGGTGCTGCGGTCGCCCCGTGAAAGTGAACGACCGCAGCGGGTGGCGACCCGCGCCGACTCGCGTCATCAAGACGCCCTACGGCCACAGCCTCGCCACTGCCGTGACAGGGCAGGAGAGAAAGCAAAGGCTGTGATTGCTCGAGTAGACCTGCCGCCGATGAAAGCGACAGGCCCTAGTGACTGCCTCGCGATCGTTTACCCCGAACAAGCGGGCACCCCGGAAGGCCATCTGCAGACACAAAAGATTTGTTCGCCGGCCTCGAGCTGCTAGTCGATCCGGCACAGGGATTTCCGCCCCCAACCCCTCACACCCGCTACGGCGGAGGGCACCCCTTCTTTGTCTTCGAGGTATCGCTATTGAGTTCTCAAGGAGCATCCGGGCACGCCGGATAGTGCCTCCGACCGGTCCGTGACTCGGAGGCTGAGCTTGTTAGCTCGGAAGGACTCGTAGGGCTTCGGGCGAGCTACGAGGCCAGGAAGATGGAGGCCGTCAACAACGGCGGACCAGGGCGAACACACACAACAGCGGGGTCAGGTTGCGGTAGACGCGCGAGGTAGCTGGTGCAGTGGGTGGAGGTGGGGTGGGGATCATGCGGACACCTGCCGCAGCTTCATCTCGCCGTTGATGAAATGGGTTTCATTCCACATCGAGAACTTGGTGGTCCCGACTGCGAGATACGCACCAGGCCATTCGAAAGTGACAGTGCCGTTCTCACTCGGCGTCACGTCAGTGTCGGGACGATTCCAGATGGAAACCAACGCCCAACAGTTGGCTACGACCTCGGGCAGCGGCGCAAACGAGTCCTTGCCGTTCCATCCGTCTTCCAACTCGGTGAGCTGCTGAAGCTCGCTTGCGGCGGTCATGCGTTTGCCTTCTTTGCTACTCGGCACGCATCACAACGGCATGCGTAGTTGGTGTAGCCGTTTGTCGTGCCGTGCACACGATCAGGAATCGGTGAGGTACCGCGTCGGCGTCGGTTGGCGTAGGCACCTTCGCGACGGCACGTCTTGCATACACGTGCCCCACCACTGCTGGTGTAAGGGTGGCCGTTGGGACACGCCGTCGAAGCCATATGACGGGCGGTTGGGGCAGTCCCGCGGCGGATATTCTCACGCTGCGTGACTGGTTCTAGGTGGTCCGGGTTCACGCACGAATGGTTACGGCAGAGGTGGTCGATAACCAGACCTACGGGGATGGGCCCTACATGCACTTCGTAGAAGTAGCGGTGCGCGTAACCGTGGCTTCCGGCACGACCATAACCTCGAGGAAGGCGGGGGCCGGTGAAGTTCCAGCATCCGGCAGCGTCGACTTCGTAGCGCGACAGGTGATCGATGGCGGCGGGGGTCATGCGCTCTGCCCTCTCGTAGCATCGCGCTCTTTGATCTTCTCGATGTAGGTGTCCAGTTCGGACTTCCGGTACATCACTCTTCTGCCGTCGCCTACGGGGGTGATGTCCTTCGACTCGCGTAGGCGGTCGAGGTCACGCAGCGACCCGGAGATGTAGTAGGCGGCAAGTTCTCGTGTCATCAGCGCCGGCGGGAACTCAATCCGCAGCAGGGGGCCGGTCACGATGCCACCTCGATGGCGACAGGTGGACGGAGGAGGTCTGTTACCTCAACTCCGAAGTGACGGGCGATCGCGTCCAGCTCGTCAATGGTGAATGCACTCAAAATCAACAGTCGGCGGTTGAGTGTAGAAATGGGGATGCCCGTTGCGTCCGCCAGATCCTTGACGGTCTGACGAGTGCGACCGAGGTGGGCTCGTACTTCCCCGGCCGCGACTTCGGTTCTTCTTTGGTAGCTCATGTGAAATACCGTATCACACACAAGATACGTTGTCTAGCACCAGTGCAATCTAATTTCTCGTGTGCGATGATTTATCTCATGTCAGATACGCTTCAGCCGAGCCCGCTCAACGAGAAGATCGCAGAGATACTTCGCGAACGCATCGCAAAGTTCCGACTCACGCAAGCATCGATCGCGCGCGTAGCGGGTCTTTCGCAGTCCTATATGTCGTCCGTGCTAGGCGGCACCAAGCCGTTGAACGTCGATCAGCTAGAAGCTGTCTGTTATTCGTTGGGGTTGGAAATCGATGACGTTTTAGAACGAGCGGTGCGTGAAGTGCGCGATGAAGGGTGGACCCCTGACGTTCCCGACTTCAGTGTCAGGGGCAACGTGGAGACTGCGAACATGGCGACGAAGAGGTCGACCAAGAAGAAGGACTCACCTTCTGCTGACTAACCGGGGGACAACGGCGACATGCAAGAACTTATGAAGATCGCCGCAAGTATCAGGGTCCGAGTGCACATCTCACACCTTGATGACGATGAAGTCCTAGGGGCATACGACCACTCAACTCGCACAATTCACCTCAGCTTTGGCCTTACCCCCTTCGAACTTCGGTCTGTTCTGGCGCACGAGCTTGCGCACTGCCTCATGGGTGACCAGTGCAGCACCAGCGCGAACGAGAGAAGAGCCGAACGGCACGCTGCGCAGATGCTCATTGCGCCGGAAGATTACGCGGCCGCTGAATCGATCGACCCCTCCCCCGCTGCGATAGCTGACGAGCTGCAGGTGACAGTCGACATTGTGACCGCGTACCAGGAGCAGTGTTTGCAGCGCCTCGGTGGGCGAACCTATGGCCGCTCATGGCGCACTGGTCTGTCTGGTGCGTTGGCCCGTCAGCTTTCGAGCTGACGTCTCTTCTCGAGCTTGTCCATTGCCTCTGATGCATCCTGTGACGAAACGTGCTGGTATCTGCCGGTCACACCCGGTGACTTGTGTCCGACCATCTCGCCAATCACACGGTCTGCAGTTCCACCTGCTGTCATGTCGGAGATGGCCGTGTGTCTCGCCCAGTGAGTGGTCGCCCCAGGTCTGTCGATTCCGGCCGCCCTGAGTAGCGCTCTCCACTGTTCCTGATCGGATCTGGGGAGGATGGGTGAGCCGTCTTCTGCCGGCCACAACAGTCCGTGCGGGTTCGGTTGTGAGTTGGCCCGGTCGATCTGGTCTTGCAGGATGGATCGGAGTCCTTCGGGGATGGGGAAGGTGCGTTCTTCGCCCGACTTCGGCGGGACCAGCATGAGCCGCCCTTTGAGTACCCGGTAGTCGGTTACGTCGGGGATCACGAGTCGTTTCTGGGGACAGTGACCGGCCGCCTTTTTGCCGCAGTCGCCAGCGCACCCGTGTTCGTAGTTGCCTTCGACCAGGTTCCAGCGGACGGTGAATGTGCCCCGCTCGAGGTCTACGGAATCGATCGTCGCGCCCAGCCGTTCCCCCTGGCGGATGCCCGCGTAGAGGGACACCAGCCATTTGGAGCCGTCCGGTATCTGCTTAGCGACTTCCAGGACGTTGAATGTTTCCGCTGGGCTGAGGCTGTCACGGGTGGTCTTCGCCGCTTTGGGTGGGCGGATGTCGGCGGCCACATTCCGGTCGGTGATCCGCTCAAGTCGTGCCTGTTCGAACATGGCCGACATGACGTTGTGCGCTTTGAGGGCAGTAGACGACGCGCGTCCGGCGGCTTTGATGTTGGCGTAGACCTTCGCCAGATCAGACGGGCGGATGTCTTTGACTTTCCGTCGTCCGATCTGTGGCAGAACCCATGTCTTCAAGATGGAGTTATAGGTGCGGTACGTCTGCGGCTTCTTGGCCTTCACCATCTCCAACCACAAAACGCCCCACTCGGCAACCGTCTGATTGCCGAGTGGGGCGTCGTGAGTGTTGACTTCGGTGATGAGCTTCGCGAGTTTCGCACGCGCTACAGATTGGGACTTCGAGGTGACGCGGACTTGTTTCCGCTTGCCCTCAGGGGTGAAGCCGTTGTCGTACGAACCTATCCACAGCTTGCGCGCGGCGTCGAAGTAGAGCCCACCTTGACCGGTGCTGCGCTTGCGGGGCATCGGTGCTCCTTGGGTTGTCTGTCGTGTGCGGTCCACTGCCCGCCGATGATGCCGATATGAATTGGTCTTCTATGTACTGGCTGCTTATGATTCATGGGTCGAGCCTGCTTTCTCAGGTATTCGATCGAGGGTCACTGGTTCCAGCCGGTGGCCCTCTTTTTGTTGCTTAGGTCGTCCCTAACTATAGGTGGTGGCATAGGTGGTGACAACCACTGGCAAACCATATGTTTGCCAGTGTGCGTTTCAGTTCCCACCAGAAGCCCGGAATATCAACGATCTACAGGCAATTATTGCCCACAATTGGGGACAAGAAAAGCCTCTGTCTTTCCTTAGGACGGAACTGCTCTTCCATTGAGCTACAGAGGCAGATGCCTGTAATTTACTGGCATCGGCGGCACCGGGACAAGGGCTGGTGTACACAGAGGTGGGCACATCCGCTCTTGCTGGTGCTATTTGCAAGCTTACGGGTCGACCACTCCCCCACCTCTGACTCAACCCCTCAAACTTGTTCCGCCCCTGATCAACCCTCACTGGTTGTTGCAAGTTTTCTTGAACGTTGCGGGGATGTGTAAAGTCTGGGCCTGATTTATTGAACGTCGTTGCTTGGTCGTACCATCGACTTTGCAGAAGGCCGGTCTGCTCCGAGTAGTTAGGAGCCCAGCCATCGCACACAATTGGACGCCGATGCATGCGGTTGAGCGGTCGATTCGTCCCGGTGAGTGGTTCATGGTCGATCGTGGTCGGAAGATCGCTGTGTTGGTGACGGTGACGTTGGGTCCGAAGCATACGAGGTTGGTGCGGTCGGTGACGTATGAGATGCGGTCTGAGGATCGTGTGTTGATCGGCTATTTTCCGGACATGGAGACCGCGGCGTATGTGACTTGGGGTGTGTGGGTGCGGGCAACAAAGCGGAAAAGTCCCGCCCAGTCCGAAGACTGAGCGGGACAAGTTCTACGTGATGCGGAAGTAGCCGGCGAGGATGACGGGTACTTCTGGGTTGTCTGTGTAGCGGCACCAGACGAGGTGGTCGCCGGGTTGGTAGGTGCCGACCATGAACCCGAGTTTTCCGTCAAGGACCGTGGCGGGTACCCAGACGGTGGGTCGTTCGCTTCGTCCGGTGATTGCGATGTCTACACCGGATGTCACGGCGGCACCGTCTACGGTCACGGTGATGGGTTGGAATTCGATCGATTCGCGGGGATAGCTAGGCAAGGTAGGCTCCGTATCGTCGATCGGTGAGGGTTGCCGTCCTGGTGTTTTCGGGCAGGGTGGCGTGCCAGCGTTGTGGTGCGAGGGTTGCGGTGACGGTGATGTAGTGCTGGTTGCTGGGGTTTGTTGCGGTGCTGTTGTCGGTGAGTGCGAGGAAGTCTGCGACGGTGATGATGCGGGACATGACGATGTTGATTGCATCGGTGACGCCTGCTTGGTCACCGGCGATGACTCCACCGGCGATGGTGAGGACTGCTGTGGCAGTGTCGGTGACGTTGATGCTGTCACCGGCCGTGCGTGCCCCGCTGAGGGCTGTTGCGGTGCCGTCGGTGATGTTCACTGGGTCGTTGTAGTTGATGCTTCCTGCGGTGGTGATCAGGATGTTGGTGCTGTCGGTCAGACCGAGCGTGTCGGCGGCAGATCGTTGTGCGTCGGCCGCAGTTGTCACTGTGTCGGTGATCGCTGCGTTGTCTGCCGGGGTTGCGGTGTATCCGGAGAACAATGTCACCGCGGCACTGTCAGTAATGGCTGCCGTGTCGGTCGCGGTACGTGCTGCGAGTAGCGCTGTCGTTGCCGTGTCGGTGACTGCGGTTGGATCTGTCGCGGCGCGTGCACCAACAAAGGCGCGCAGGGCGGTGTCTGTCAGGTCGACCGCATCGCTCGAGGTGGTGCCATAGTCGATGGTCTGATTCGCGCCGAGGTCGGTTATGCCAACCGAGTCGGTGAACGTGAGTGACCGGATGCCCGATACGGATACAGCATCAGCCACTCCAACCGCATCGGCGGGTGTCGCCGTGTATGTGGTGCCACCGGTCGACGGTTTGAATGCCAGCATCACTGATGCGCGGTTTTGTGACGAACCTGTGGTGGTGATCGTTGTTGCGCCGACTGCGCCCGCGGTTGCTTGGGTTTTCTGTCCGATCAGCAGGGCTGTCTTTGAGGTGGAGAACCCGGTGGCGGGGTTTGCGGCGACTGCTGCGGTGAATGAGTTGTTGTATGAGACTGCGCCGGTGTAGCTGGATTCGATGCCGTGTACTGCGTGGATGACGAGCACGAGGTCGTTGGCTGCGGTGGTGGTGATCGTTGATGCGATCTGTGATGCGGCGACACCGGATGCTGCGACTACGGTGCCCGCAACATCGAATGGGGTTGCGAGTACACCGGCGAGCTCGAGCACGACAATGGCAATGTCGTCGGCGGGGCTGCTGTTGATGGTGAAAGCGGTGATGTCGGATGATACGACGGGGCGGGTCCATGCGTGGAAGTCTTGGTCGCCTAGGTAGGCGGCCCGCTGTGTCCAGCCGGTACCCGCGGATGCGTTGAGGGTGACGATGTTGTTGCTGTTGGTGATGACGACCAGCGTGTTGCCGAGAGTCGGTGTGGCCCCGAGGGTTGCGACGAGTGCGGTTGATGTTCCGGTGGCGACCGCAGATTGCATGATGGATGCCGCCATGGTTTCCTCCTAAGCCAGTTGGTAGATGTGGAGGAATTCGACCTGCATTGCCACGGGGTAGTTGCCGGCGGTGATGGTCTGCAATCCGTCGACTGCTTGGTTGAGGACGACGTACATGTTCCGTTGTGGCACTTTTGCGACGTCGGTTACGGAGCCGATCTGCACCCCGTCGATGTAGAAGGTGAGGCTGGTCGCATTCCACTTCAGGCCCCAGGTGTGCCACTGGGTGAGGTCGATCGACGACAGCGAGTTGTTCGTCACTGTCGACTGGCCGTCTGCGTACACGGAGTAGCTGAGCCGACTTGAACCGCTGCCCTGCTGCTCCATGATGTCAACTTCGGGCGGCCACACCAGGTCGGAGGCGATCATCCAGAACGCCGGCCACGATGAAGCGACCTGCGGGGTTTTGATGCGCGCTTCCACATACCCGTATTTGAAGTTGCATGACGGGTTGGTTTGGATCAGCCCGGACGTGTAGGGCACTCCACCTTGGGCGTTGGCGTATGCGGTGAGCGACAGGATGCCACCCGACACAGACAGGCCCGACGCGTCGTAGTATTCCTTTTCGCGGTCCGGGTTGTTGGTGTGCGAGCCGTTCGCCTGCGACGCCCACCCTCCGCCGGTCGGATACCAGGCACGGTAGGTCGGTCCGCCGAAGTTGACCATGCCTTCCGTGGCGTCGGTGACCGTCTTCGGACCCGTGAATTCGTCCATCAGGATCGGTGCCCACATCCCCGCAGGCTGTCCCACCGGCTGCACAACGGCAGCCGATGGGATGCTGCCCACCCGGATGGACAGGTTCACCACCGGTCAGGCACCAAGAATGGTGTGAGTCCAGGTGATGGACAGACTGTCACCGGCGGCCTTGGAACCGACGCCGGAGATCAGAACGCGGGCGATGGTGTTCGCCGCGGTTGATGTGGCGTTGGTGCTGATCGTGTCTGTGACGATGACTGCCTCCGTGATGGGGGAAGCTGTGGTGGCGGTACCGGCCGCGTAGGTGACCTTGTACGTGACAACACCAGCGGTAGCGGACGGGAAGGTGCTGTCGAACGCCTGGTTAGAGCCCGACAGGTAGGTGACCAGTGCAGCACCAGCACCGGACTTGGCAACCGCCGTGGACCCGGCACCAAGCTTCATGCCCGTGGGAAGAGCCGACGTGGTCAGCCCGGCACCACGCGATGCGTAGAGCTGGTCACCAACCGACGTCACAAGGTTCTTCGTTTCCTTGCGGAACTTCAGCTTGCCGTCAGGTCCGAACAGTTCGATCAGAACATGCCCGCCGATGGCGACCGGTGAAACATTGCTGCGGCCCGCATCGATCGTCGCAACGACCTCATCGGACAGGTGGGTTGAATCCAACATGGGGTTACTCCTTGTGGTCGGTGCAGTAGTCGCAGACGGGTTCGCAGCGACAGTTCGGATCAGTGCAGTGGTGACGGCAAGCGCACATTATTGACAGCTCTCACACGCGAATTCGTCTGCCGGATCGACGGGGACTTCGTATTCGGTCGGGTTCATACGGTGGGGGTGTTCTTGCTGGCCGTGTAGCCGATACCGGCACCGAGGATTCCGAGGCCGGCGAGGGCGGGGGTGGTGAATGCGGTGATGTCGAAGGCCGGGCTGGCGAGGTCAACACCGACAGCAACGGCAACGGTGAGGGCTGCCCAGCCGAATGCGGAGTAGGCGATCTTCCGTACGCGGGGGGACTCGATGACAACGTTCGGGGTGTCAGTGGGGGGTGATACGTGACTCATTTTGTTTGCTCCTTAATTACATGTGTACGTGGGGGCTGCTGCGTCGAATGGGTCGGCGCGGGTGCAGGTGTGGGCGATGCCGAGCATGTCGGTGTACGTCCATGAGAGGGGCGGTTGTCCGTCAGTGCCGTTAGCGCCGGGTGGGCCTGTGATTGATTCGCCGGGGTCACCTTTGGGGCCTTGTGGTCCGGTGATGCTGTCCCCGTTTGCGCCGGCTGGTCCGGTCACTGATGCGCCGGGTGCACCTGTTGCGCCTGGTGCTCCCGGTTCGCCTTTGCAGGGGACTTGTGGGGTGGAGCAGTAGTCGCTGACTGCGGTGAATATCTGTGCGTCGGTCGGTCCGGGGCCGCGGTCACCCTGCGGACCTGCAGCGCCAGTGGCACCGACCGGCCCCGACTGTGCAACCGTTTCCGGTGATGGGGTTTCCGGCTCGATACCGTTCTCCCGCAGCTGGGCGTTCTGCTTCTGGTAGAGGTCAAACAGGTGGTTGTACTGGTAGCCCTGCGCCACATACCCGGCTACAGCAATCCCGACCGTGGCGGTGACGATCAAACCGATGGTGAAGTAACGACCGAAGCTTGGAAGTTTCAGTTTCATGGGGTCAACCCCAATGCCCTTGTGATCGGTTGGATGAAGATGCCGAGGACCAGCAGCAGACCGCCTACCGATATGGAAGTCCAAAACTGTTTCCTGTCCTTCTCCCGCTGGGCTTTCGCGTCCTCAATGGATTGCTTCAGCAGCGCGATCAAGTCAGCATTCGCCTTATCTGCGATCTGCCGTGCCGTGATTTCATCCGCCAACGCCTTCTCAACACGTTTCAGATATTCGGCCGTGTTCGACTGGTTGATGTTGTAGATACCCAACGGCACATAGTTCCCACCGAAGTTGTCGAGTTTCTTTTCAATGTCGCTGACCGTGGATTGCACGTTCGCGATCCGCTCGACCAGAACGGCGATGCTGGGATCTTCAGCCATCGGAGTCCCCTTGCTGTTTGGCCGTGGCCCTGTATGAAGTTGTTATTTGATGATCGCGGCGCGGACAGCGGCAGGGAGTGCATCGAATAGCGGTTTGAGTGCCGCCACAATGTCTTGTGTCGATGCGCCCGTCCCGGTGCCGCCCGAGCTCGCAGTCGTGGGCAGTTTGTTCACTGCAGTGAGGGTTGCCACGGTCTGCGATACGAGCACATCGATCGGACGGAACTGGCCCGACGCGGGAGACGGTTTCGTCAACGCATCCGCCGCCGCCGCCGCACTGTTATTTGCTGCCTGAGCCCACGTATACGGCTGCCCGGGAACATACAAAGCTGCAGTCATCCACGCTTTCAGGTCTGCTACATCGGCTGCACTCATGCTGTCGTCTCCAATAGGTGTCGCCCCGCCACCAGCGGCTGCAGGGTTTGATGCGATGATTGGCATGGTCGGCCACTGGGGGTCGTTCCAATGCCATGCTTCGTTCGGGTCGCGCACCAAACCGACCGCACGGCATGCGGCTTGGGTTGTTGCGTCGGTGCCGATGATGTCGCCGGCCGCACCACGTAGGTGGTTGCGTTGTCCGGTGTCGGGGTTGGATGCGGGTGCGCCGCCATGGTGGAGGTATTGGTCCCACAGGTAGACAGCATCGGAGTAGCTGCGCCAGGTGGCGAGGTAGCTTCCGGTTGGGGAACGGACACTGTTGAAGATGATGTTCCGACCGAGACGTTTCCCAGCAGCCACGAACAGTGACAGTGTGTGCGGGGTTAGGTACAGCCACGGCTGCCACGGAACAGGGACAAGTGTCATTCGGTCACCCGTTGTAGTAGCCGTAGATGCGCATGGTTCCGGAGACGTTTCCTGATCCGGGCTGGAATTGGATTCCGTCGAACGATGCTGCGACGTTGTGTGATGCCCACAGGGTGCGGGCGTACAGGTCGGTGTCGAATGAGTGGGCGATGAGGCTGGTGGCGCGGGTGAGGAATGGGCCGAACACATCAGCTTCAAGGTTCGATGCGGCGGAGGCACCAACACCGATGCGGCCCATGGAGCCAACTGCTGCAGCGACCGAAGCGCCCGTGGGGGTTCCACCCGGCGGCACCTCGAGTCGGTTGGTGGTGTACGACGATGCGGTGACGTTCGGGACGCCGCCGACGCACAGGTTGAACTGTGCCTCGGCGGATGCTGATGCGGCGGTCATGTTGATGATGATTTTGTAGTTGTCGAACACGGACGAGAACACACCGTTTGCGCGCACGGATGTTGCGGACGCGAACGAGATTGCACCGTCACCGTTGATCGTCCCGCCTACCGCGGAGGTCGGTTTGACCATGTTCAGCCCTGCAAGCAGTCGCTTCCAGGTGGTGCCGTTGTACCGGTACACGAGCCCGTCGTCGTTGTTGGAGAACAGCAACCCCGCCCACACGAAGACGCCGGTCAGGGCGTTCATCTGCGTGGTCGTGCCCTTCTTCGTGTTGCCAACGAGCGCGGCGTAGTCTGCTGCGGCCTGCAAGTCGAGAACGGTTTGCGGGGTGGTGTTGTAGACCGGTTGGCCGTTCGTTCCGGTGAGTGCGAAACCCATTGGGTGTCCTTTCGGGTACGACAAAGAACCCCGACAAGCGAGGCTTTCAAGAGGGGTGGGGTTGGGCTTAGAACTTGGCCGTTATGCGGATGGCACCGGAGTTGTTGTCACCGGTTCCATTGCCGAGAAGATCGAGCCCTTCGATCTGCCAGATGTCTGATCCGCCGCCGGAATAGCTCGATGGTTGGACTGACATTTCAGTAGTGGTGAACTGGGTCGCGAACCCGATCGGAAGGTCAACCCACCCGGATGTGCGTGGGCTCACAGCCGTCCAGTTGGCGTCCAAATCCCAACTATTCCCCGGCGGGAAAGTGGGGATTGTCGCAACCAACTGTTCGGGCGTTGTGTCTGTCTGGGTGAAGACCCGGCTCCAATTGCCGATCAGCTTCGGCAGGTATATCTCCACCCTTGTGACGACAGCACCAACTGGAATTGAGTCAACTGCGGACCGACCGTAATACCACCGGTTGGAGACATTCACTCCGGACTGCGGCAGAACAATCGACCCCGGTGTCCAAACACCAGGGATAGTTCCTGGGTAGGGGCCATAAGCGGCACGCCCCGACATCTTCGCCTTGAATATGTAGGTGCGTGGCTTGGGCTGGTAGATCGGATCGGCCGGGACGTCGGACTGGATCGGGTAGGAAGCGACGGGTCCCATGATGTGAGGCCCGTCGTTCCATGCCAACTTCACCGCGTTGCCCGATGAGGGTGCGGTTGAGTAGGAACAACTGATCGTCCCGATATCCGTTACGACTGTCGCCAACCCGCCACCAACTGTCGCGACAACACCTTTTCCCGGCTTCGACTGGGCGGCACCCGCATAGAACGCAACGCCATCCACGAACATCACCCGAACGAGCTCGAGAGGTTCCGGACGGTAGTCAGACATTGGCCGGCACTTCACCGGCATCTGCCCTGGTGCGGTCGCCACAACCACGATCGAACCCGACTGCTCCGTGCGGATGAACTGCCCCACCACCACGTTGACGACAGACTTGTCAGCAACGGCGTCGAGGATCGGTGTGAAGTTATCCACCCTGAACCTCCACCACCAGTTGTTGAGTCGCTTTGTCGCTGCGGTCGATGGACACCACGCGCCCCGTGAGAGTCCGTGTGGGGCGTTCAATAGTGATGACGTCACCACGTTCACGCAGAGGGTTGATCAGCTCTGTGACGGGCACACGCACCGCCTGCAACGTGGATACGTCCGGCAGTAGCGAGTTGGCGTACACCTGAGCTGCAGCCGTGTCTGTGATTGACGGGATGGCCGCAAAATACGGGACAACCCCATATGGTGACGGGGACCCATCAGGGTTCACCGTCCGCAACGGACCAGAGGTGATCTCCGCAGTAGCCAACACCACCTGATTGGATGTGTCAGGCGACCGGACCACAACCTTGTTGTAGGTGCGTTCGGCAGTCATCGACTGACCAACCTTCACCAGCGAATCCTTCCGCGTCAAAGAATCAACAACGGTGCCCCACGCGTCAGTCCGAATCGACAACGAACCATCCGACAGCATGTGCGGTGCGCCACCCAGAATCTTCGCCAGGTCATACACCGAATCCAGCCGCGAGTCCTCATACGTCAAAGAACCAGTCACAGGTGCGTCCGAGACGTTCTTCGTCACCTGAAACCCGGTCAGCCGCTGCAACTCCAACCATGTTGAAGCCGTCTGCGACGGACCACCAGGGAGATCGAACCGCTCAATATCCGTCCGCGCCAAACGCTCCGCAAACTCAAGCTCAATCACACTCGAAGTCGTGATGAGTGTCTTGCGGAAGAACATGGTCTGATCCTGAGCAGACGGCACACCCGTAATCCGAAACACACCCATCGGGACACGCTCAGAAAACTTCCCAGCCGTCACATTCGAATACAGATGCAACTCCGCACCAAACGGCGCAAACACATCCCCAATCACCTGCGGCGACATCGACCGGCCGAAATCATCAACCCACGTGATCGTGCACGAACCCGACTGCTGAATCTTCGCCCCAGCATCCTCCTGAAAACGAACCCCACCCAACGGAACATCCGCCAACCGACGCTCACTGTCATAAAACAGATCAGCCGACCACCACTGCTGCACAGGCCCCAACAGCGCACTCTTCAACCGATCGCTGCCGTACCTCACAACCCACCCGCCGCACCAGCCAACGAGAAATCCGAATCCTGCGCCGAATACGACGCATATGCAGCATCCCTCGCCGTATAAGTCGCATACGACACATCCAGATCCGTGTACGTCAGCAGCGGAACAGTCAGACCAGGGTTCGGCGGGGCAACCTCATCACCAGTCATAAACCAGTTGACGCGGGTGCCGCCCCACTGAACATTCACCGACGATTCCTGCGGACCATCCGGGGCATGGAGGAACAGCACCCGCGGTAGACGAATCCCAGGCGGGGTACGAATGCAGGCAACCGGAAGCTGCGGAGTGTCATACGTGCCGAAGATTGCTTGCAGCTCGTCAGCCTGCTCGAGAGTGTCAGTCGCAAGGTCAACCTGCACCCCACGCAAACCCTGCCGACGACCAGCAACCACACGACCGACAGCCGCGTTCTCCGTATACACAGTGGCCGAATCGAACGGTCGCAGCAGAGACGGAATCGACGACCCCAGGAACCCATACGGCCCGAGGTTCACAGCCAACGACGGGTCCAACGGCTGCTGCACCCACACATCAGTCACCGACAGCGTGACCGACGTCGAATCGCTGAAGCCCAAGGACACATCGCCGGCGGTAAAGAACTCCAACTTGTACGAACTCGGACCAAACGCAGCCTGCTCATCCGGCACAACCACATTCACAACCGCACCAACACGAACACCACCCTGCACCTGCATCTGACGCCCATCCACCGTGCGAAACACGTTGAAATACGACGTCGACGCCGGAAACGAAGGAGCCTTCACATCCACACGAGGAACACGCCCCGACGTCGACGCAGTAAGCACAGGAGCATTCGGCATCAGCGCACCCGTCTTCCATTAGTCGTCGCACGGCTGAACGCAGCATTGTTCTGCTCCACCACACCCGCAGCAACATCAGCCGTCTTCGCCAGCAAATAATCGCCAGTGAACGGGTTCTGCACATAGATCGCAGCCGGAACAGACGAACCACCACCCGACCCGCCATAAGACGGACGCGCATACTGCGGCTGCACAAACCCACCAGACGCATAACCACGAATCACACCACCCGCATGCATGTACTCCAACGCACGACGGTTCTCCGGAATCGCAACGGTGGATGCCTTCGACACCCACTCCTTGCCGTGAACAACACCCACAGCAGCGCCAGTCGGCGCATCACCGGTATAACCACCAGATGCGAAACCGACCTTGAGCCCGCCAGTGGTCGCAAGGTTCTGCGCACCATTGATGCGCACAGCGATGTCCACCGCCCGTTGCACCGAAGCAAGCGCCGCGTTCACCCGAGCAACCTCAGCAAGCGCACTATCAGCACCCACAACCCGAAGTGCACTCGCGATATCCCGCGGAATGAGGCCCAACTTGTTCGCGTAATCCTCCGCAGCCTGCCCAGTAATACCGAACTGACCCAGGGCGGCGATCAGCGCATCACGGCCCGACTGAACGGCAGCCGTAGCATCCTCTTGGCTCCCGGTCTGGGTGAGAATCGCACCAGCAGCAGTAAGAGCGCTCTGAGCGATCGCATCAAGTGACGCCTGGTTAGCACGGCCGGCCTCGGAGTTGATATCGAGAGTGACACCGTTCTTCTCGAGAGAAGCAGTGGCCTCATCAATTGACGCCTGGAAGTCACGCTGCGTCGAGTTCACATCGAACTGCGCCTTACCGAACCCCTCTATCGCCTCCGCCAGCTTGCTGACATCACCCTTAGCATCCTCCGCAGCACCACCCAGTTCAGCGATAGCCGAAGCGCTCTTGGCCGCCGCATCTCGGGACAACTCCTGAGCCAACGCACCCTTACCGGTTGCAAGGTTCAGTAGCTCCTGCTCCGTCAGCGTCTTGCCCTGATCACCAGCGAGATCACGAAGTGCCGCACCGTAGTCGGGCATTGCCTCGAGAAGCTGCTTCGTGGCCTCCTTGCCGCCACCAGCCGCTTTCACATACTTGTTGAACTGCTCAACAGCGCTCGGGAAGTCCTCGCTGGCGGTCGACGCAAGCGTTGTGCCCATCTGCTTGAACTGAGCCTCAAACTTCTTCAGCTCCCCCGAAACATTTGCGGCACCAAACGTGATCGAGTCGAAGAACCCGCCAACGTTCTTGTTGCCCTGAAGGTTCTTCGAGAAATCACTAGAGGTCAGTGCATCAAGTGCGTCACGGAACCCAGAGACACCAGCGGAGGCGTTGATTGCACGCTCATCGGTGGACTTGAACTGCTTGTTGAGGTCCGCCAGACCGCCCGCTTTAGTCGCCGCATTCAGCTTCGCAAGTTGATCGGTGGTGAGCTCGGCAGTCGATCCGGCCCCGGCAATACCGACACTGAACAGGGTGAGCGCCGCGAGAACAGCGCCACCCTTGCCGAACCCTGCCGCGAGAGTCTTCCCCGATACGTTCAGGTCAGACAGGGCAACCTTCGCTGCAGCAACCTTCGGGACGACAGAAAGGAAGCCACCACCCATTAGTGCGGTAGCGGCAACAACCGCAGTGATGCCCAGACCTGTGGCTAGAAGAGGTGCCGGGAGTGAACCGATGCCGTTGGCAAATCCGGTAACACCCTGCACAAGACCACGCAGAACATCGTTCGCACCAGAACCGGACTGGATCAGCCCGGTGTCGATCGCACCGCCAAGCTGCTCGAGGTCGCCCTTGAGGTTGTCGAGCTTCAGGCGTGCAGTCTCCGCGGCATACCCAGAGTCGTTGACCTTCTTGTTCCACTCATCGATGCCCTTGCCACCGTTGGAGTAAAGAACAGAAGCGGACCGGACGGCATCGGTGCCGAAGATCGTTGCGAGGGCAGAGTTGCGCTGGGCGTCAGTGAGTCCGCCAAGCTTCGACTTCAGAACCTCAGCGATCTCGGAAAACGACTTCATCTTGCCGTTGGAGTCATAGACAGAGATGCCGTACTGATCCATCGTCGCCTGAGCTTTTTGCGACGGAGCCTGCAGCGCGATAATGGCCGTCTTCAAAGACGTGCCCGCGTCAGACCCCTTCAGACCGGCAGACGCGAACGCCGCCAGAACACCAGTCGTTTCCTCAATGGAGAACCCAGCCTGGGACGCAACAAGACCGCCCTGATTGAGGGCCTGAGACAGATCCTCAACCGAACCCTGCGCCTTCCCCGCACCAGCCGCCAGAAGGTCGGCAACGTGCGGAACATCCTCACCCTTGAGCTTGAACTGCGTTAGTGCGGTGGCCGCAATAGATGCCGCGTCCGCAACATCCAGCCCACCAGCCGAAGCCAGGGATAGGGCACCGTCGAGAGCGCCACCGAGAATGTCCGCCGTCGACAGGCCAGCCTTCGCCAGCTCATCGATCGCGTTGGCAGCTTCCGTCGCGGAGAACACGGTCCGCCCACCCGCGTCCATAGCTGCATCCCGCAGGCGGTGCATGTTCGCTTCGGTTTCATGCGTAGACGCCTGGACCTCAGACATGGCCGCGTCGAATTCGCTGAACTTCGCGATCGCGATAGCCACACCAGCAGCAGCGACAGCGCCGAACGCCATAACACCGCGGCCAAGAGTTGCCGCAGCCTCGCCCTGCTTGCGTGCCGCCTCGATCGACGCGGCCTTCTGCGCCTCAAGGGTCTGCTCTACCTTTTTGGTGGACTTGGACGCCGCCTCCATGTTGGCGATGTAGTTCGATACGGTCGCCTGAAGTGAGACTTTTACAACCCGGTCAGTCATGCAAAACCTCCGGGCTATTTAGTTGTGTGGTGCGCGAACGTAAGATCAGCGCATGACTGTTGAGGGGAAAGCGAAGAGTTCACCGTGGGGAATGGCCGGCATACTCATCGGCAGCGCGTTCGGTGTACTCGCGCTGGTCGGACTACTCACCGCGACATCGGCGGGCACCATGCTGTTCAGCCTGATCGTTTTCGGCGGGCTGGCAGCCCTCTTCATCGTCAGCGGCATCCAGCGGCGGCGACGTGATCTCAGCCGGTAACGTCTCGCTTCTTGACCGGGAAGATGAGCCCGTTCATGTTCACCGGATTCGTTTCCGAATGGTGCTTCTTCCTGTAGGCGTCCTCTTTATCGAGTTGCGCCTTCTTCACCCAGTCAGTGATCGGCTCATCGCCGTAATACGCAAACTGGTTGGCCGGGTCTGTGGCCTCAGACATGGGGACACCATGCGGCCCGCGTTCCTGCTCGAGCTCGCGGGAAGCCAGCAGCAAGTCAACCTGCTCGGTCGTCCACTCGGATTCGGTGAACGTCTCCCAGCCAATGACACGGCCATCATCGTCACGATGCACCTTCGTGATCGTCTTCGGCGTCCAACCCTGCAACTGGGCAACACTCTTACCCAGCTCGCGAGCTAGGCCCGCGACTACTTCGAGGCGCGGGCGGAGGCTTTTTTTGCATCCTGCGTCCGCTGGTAGGGCTCCCACTCATTCATGCCCCACACCACATCGAACAGACGACTGCGATCCCACGAGGACAGGACCCCAAGCAGGGCAGCCCACTGTTCGGCGGACATCTTCACCCGCTCGTCACCCTCAACGCGGGTCGCGTACTCGACAAGCGATTCTTCAGAAGCGGCGTGGTAGTTGTACTGGAAGGTGCGATCAATCGGCACATCCATCCGCGGCGGATGCTTCACGGTGATTCGGGACCAAACCGAAGTCGGAACCTCAGTGAACTCGAGAGTCACAACCTCGCCGGCAACAACCACCTCAAGCTGTTCAACCTGAGTCTCTTTCGCCTGCGCCTTCGCAAGCAACTCATCAAAGTCAGTCATGTTTCCTCCACCGTTCCACCGGAAGGATGTCCGTGCACGCCTGCCGGTGGAAACAGGCGTGCACGGGGTCTGGTTACGCTACGAGAACCGCGTCAGTGACAGTCGGTGCGGTCACGTAGAGGGTCTGGCTGATCGTCTGCAGGCCATTCGCGGTCGGAGCGTCACGACGCTGCTTGCCGCACACGATCGTCGCCACATCAGCCTTCTGGCCGATCGTCGGGACCACCGAGTTGTCGACGCCGTAACGCATGTTCAGCGACCAAGCAGTGCCCTCAATGAGGTTCACCTTTGCCGACTTGGTATCCACCGAATCGACGTACTGAACCTCATACACCTCAGTCGACGTACCAGGACGCGACAGAACCTGCTTGAGCGTCAGACGCGGGTCATCAACCGAGTTCTCAGTGATGTTCCGGTTGAAACCCGAGGGCGTAAAACCGTACGTGAGCGGGACAGCAGTACCACCCGTGAGGATGGCAACCGACAGCGCATTCGCGCCAGACGGGACTGCAGTGATGCGGAAGTTTCCATCCGCGGCGATAGACGCTGGCACATTTTCAAGGGCCAAGGGGTTCTCCTTCGTTTGGACCCCGATTGGCCGGGGCGATAACCGTCACAGGGAAGTGGCGGAAGACTTTCGGCACTAAAAAAGGCACCCGATGTCGGATGCCTTGATCTGTGTCCTGGTGGATTTACTTATCAGCCTTCTTCGGCTTCTCTTCAGGCTCTACGAGCTGCCAACCGGCTTTCTCGTACGCCTCCGCGTTCTTCGGATCGACGTCGACAGTCTCGGTGCCATATGCGCTTCTGAATGTGGGCATTAGCTCACCTTTCTGTTCAGATTGATAACGCTGTCTCACTGCTAAATCCACATTCCGCAACCACATCGAAGAGTGATGGTGTGGCGTCATCATCCCTGTCCACGGGGAGCGGGTTGGAATACCAGAATCGGCCGGGGTTCTCGCCCGCGATTACCGGAACTACGCCAAAACCATTGACGATCAAAGCGCCCTTGATCTGCTCATTGACCCATTCGGCCTGATCCTCAGTAGAGCCGACGCAATGAATCGTCCAACGTGGGTTCTGCTGCAACGCTGGCCCCGTGTGCCTCGTCTGCCGATCCGTACCGTTCTGCGGGTAAAACACCGCATAGGGCCCGGTTTGTGGTTTGCCGTCTACCAGCGGGACCTTGCCCGGATAGAACTTCGCACCCAACGCAGACGCCGATACAAGGGCAACCAGCGCGGCAGTATGTTTACGACTCACAATCCCGCCGCCCTCAACGCCTGATCGATCGCAATCTCAATACCGCGCTCGAAATCTTCCTGGTTCTCATTCAGAGACGCCAGACCGAAACCACGCGGGGCAGTCTTCGGGGTTCCGTACTCTGAGATATTGCCAAGTGCCCCCTGACGACGGCCCTTGTCGAAACCGATCTCAGCGTCAACACCAGAGGATGACTCTGAAAGTTCATATGAGAGTGCATAAGGAAGGCCGGGCAGTGTTGCCGAGCCCTTCAATTTGTCGCGCCAGGTGTCGTTCACATTTCGGGCGTTCACTCCCACAGCCTTAGCCACATTCTTGGAAGCATCCGCAGTCGCCACATCGATGTCGACTGCCAGCTTCGAAATGTCGGAATAGTCAAAACTGCTGTCAGCCATCAGGACACCACCTCAACGGGGAAGCGACGGGCGGTCGCATATGTCTGATCGAACAGTCCTGCAATTCGGAACGTCTTACCGATCGCGCTCACGTTCGTCTGTGATGTCGTGATCTCGGCAATGTCGTTCACGACCACGGGGGTGGACTCTTCAACCGGGAGCGACAACACAACCTGCTGCTCAACCACCGTCTGCGACTGGTAGTCCTGCTCCGAAACAGTGCTGGTAATGAACCTCACCTTGCATGGGCCCGAATACACGTCCACAAAGGACGGCTCATACTGACCAGTTTCTTCGTTCAACACCGGGGAACCCCCGGCGCGACGGATCACGCAAGTGTCAGTCATCGACGCTTCCGTGAAAGCGCGACCTTTTGCGAGTACCGATGCGCGGCTCACGGCAGCGGCACCCATGTAGTGGTGTCCGACCAATAACCGCGGCCACGACCGGCTGCAGTCGTCTTGATGGTGAACGCACCATCCGAGGTGCTGTCGCCGGCACCGATCAGCGCCAGTTCAGCGTCCGACAAATACAACGAACCGGTGGACAGTGCCGCGTCACGTCGGAACCGATAGTCATCGCCGGCTTCCTCGAGCACCCCATCGGGGTTGTTCAGAACACGCAACACCATTGCGCATTCGATCTGCACAATCAGTGCAGAGAACACCAGGTTTGCGGGCAACGCATCCAGCCGCGTTCCAACGGTGGCGTTACGCGAGTTGATGATGTTCCAGGCATCATCAAGAAGGACACCACCCACCTGCAGTTCCTGAGGGGTGAGGGTGCGCAATGACCGGTTAGCCAGGTCGTTTTCGGTTGCTGGGTTGGTAGCCATTGCGCACCCTCCGTTCTACTCTTTGGTTTTCGCCGGACGGCCCGGGCCGCGCTTCTCTTCAGCGGGCTTCTCGGTTTCCGTCCAACCTGCGGACTTGTACTGCTCAACGAGCGCGTCAGGAATCTCGACAACTCCCGGCGTGCCCTGAGCGCTCATCAGGACGCCCATGACGGTTACGCCTGGACCGCGTTGGAGAGGCGCACGAAGTGGGCGATGTCGCGGATGCGGAACCCAACCTCGAACTCAGCGCGGACAGCGAACATGTTCCGCTCCCACAGGTTCAGGACCGTGCCACCATCGGTGACCGATGCCTGCTCGCTGATGGAAAGGCTGATGTTCTCAACGACACCAACATGCGCTGACGTCCAGTCGCCGGCGAAACCGAGCTGGTTGTCGGTTCCTGCAGTCGCGCCGTTGTAGTCGGCCAGGTACACGCCCTGAGTTGCGAACACCGGCGCACCGAGCAGCGCGGGAACGGCACCATCGGTCTGCACGTTGTTGATGAACAGCGGGCGACCGGTGGTGTCTGCGGAACCCAGAAGGATGCCGCGACCCTGGGGGGACAGCGCCCAACCGTTCAGGTTGCCGCCGCCGACCGCGATGGCCTGGTCGGCCGCAACAAGACCGTTGTAGGTCTTGCCCGCGATGCCAACCGTTGCCGCACCCGCGAGAGTGTCGAAGTTGCTACCGGGGACAGCATCACTGCCGAACACGGTCGCGTCGAGCTTCTTCGCCAGCGCCTGCGGAAGCTTGCGGACGATCTCGTTGTAGAGAGCCGCCTTGTCCCGCTTGAACTGGTTCGAGAACGGCACGATGACCGCCGCGGTGTACGGGGTCATCAGCTTCGAGCTGAACGTGGGGCGTGAGAGCGGCTTGATCGCCGTTTCTCCAACCCAGTTCGCGGTCGGCTCACCAGTGATGATGTCGACCGAAAGGCCGGAGCCGGGAAGGTTGACACGGTTCGCGAGCTGAAGAACTGCGGAGGCGTAGTCAGCCTTCGACCAAATCTCCTGAGACTGTTCCGGGGTCAGTGTGATCCCGGTGGTAGAGCGACTTACGTCGACCATGATTGTTCCCCTTTCAAGGGCTAAAAGTCACCGAGCTGTTCAGCGAACGCTGCGGCGTTAGAGGTGATGCCCGTCTTGCCCTTCGGCCCCTGTGACGGGTCAGCCTTGGGGAACGGGGACTGCGGTGTGTCGCCCGGAATGAGTTCCTTCAGCGAGGCCGCGTCCGTCTTGAACGTGTCCTCATCTGTTCCCTGCAGGCGGGCAATCAGATTCGCGGGAAGCCCTTCCGCAATACCGACGTTCAGTTTCGTGATCGTGAGATCCTTCGACTGCACATCGGTGCTGAGGGTGGCATTCTCGGCCTCGAGCGTCTTGATGCGCTCGTTGGCTTTGTCGAGATCCGATTTGTCTGCGTCTTCGATCGCTTTCAACTGCGCGGCGAGGTCTTTGTTGGCCTTTTCCGCTTCGTTGGCGCGCTTCCGCTCGGCAGCAAGTGCCGCTTTGCCTGCATCTCCCAGTGCGTCCGAATCGCTCGGGTTGCCGGGGGTGGGGTTGTCATTTTCGGGCATTGGGTTTGTCTCCAAAATCGCTCTGGATGAAACCGCCAAACATCGCGTAGGGCGGGGGTCTGTGTCGGCTTAGCCGAGGTAGAAGTTGCTGAACTTCCGGGTTGCGCGGTCGACCAAGATGCGATCGGCGCGTTCCTGCGCGATCCGCTCTGTAGCGGACAGCCGCGGGGTAGTCATGTAGCCGGCGTCTCGGAGGAACGCCTGCCGTAGCGCCAGGTCGTTTCCCGCTATTTCGTTGATGCTTTCGGGCATCAGACGCACGCGGGTGGTTGACGTGTAGCGGGAGCCAGAAAGCCTGGTGACTGCCGATTGGCGTTGGTTTCGACCGAAAGTACCGCGAACCGTGGTGCCCTCGGTGGTCGTGTAGACCTGCACGGGGCTTCCGTCAGGGCGGCGACCAATCGTGGTCTTCACGAAATGGCCCCGCGGGTCACCGGGACGACTCTTGCCGCCGATCGCGGAAGAATACCCGACACCCTTCGCTCCACGGCGAGCAGAAACAACCTTCTGCAACTCAGCACCGTCACGGATCGACTGCGCACCCGCCTTCGTGAACACCCGATCCTGCTCAGCATCGCTCAACGAGTCGAAGTATTCCTCTGGGGAAGAATGGAACCCCTTCGGAGCGGCAGCCTCACCATCCATCACAGGAGCGGTCGTGCACTTGCACGCCGGGTGACGTTTGAACGCCCTCTCATAGCTGGAGATGCCCGCAAGAATCGCACACCGAGAGCACGCACCAGGCGACACAACCCGCACATAACGGGTGTAAGAACGCCCAGTAGCTGCGGTGATGTCCGAAGCGCGGCCAAGATCAGAAATGACCGTCTTCATGATCGCGGCAAGGTACGTTGCGCCGGCCTCGAGGGATTGGGCGCGGCCCAACCCTGCACCGACGGCCTGTTTCGTGGTCGTCACAGCGCCGAAAAGGACCCCCTCCACATCACGACCTGCACCATCAACACCCGCGAACGCTTCCGGGATTATTTGCGAGCTCGTGGCGTCGAAGTCGTACGACTTGGCAAACTGTGCCGTGTACGAATCCGCACCTCGAGCCGATGCAAGCTGCGCACCAGCCGTCTGCCCGACAATCTGAGGTGCCAGAGCAGCCCATGAACCGTCCAGGTCGTCGTAGTCGACCTGCGACCACGCCCTGAGCGCCCTCGTAGTGGCAAGCGCGTTGATCTCAATGAGGCGACGTTGACGTGCGTCCGCGAGATCCGCTGGGGAAACCATTAGACCGCCTCAGTTGCCGCCTGCACTCCAAAACCAACAGCAGCATCAGAATCAGCAGCACGCCGATCCTTCATCTGCTCAATAGCGGCCGGAGTCTCCCCCAACCGCTCCTGCGCCGTCTCCCAATCGATCAAACCGACCTGGAAACGCTTCACAACCGCATCAGTCATCTGAGCCACAGTCGGAGTGCCCGCATCTCGCCAAATCGCTTCAAGCTGGCGAGCATCGGTATCCCAAACGCCGTCACGGAACCGCATCACCAGACGCTGAACCGACTCCCACGAATGACCGAAACCGACCTGCTTGCGCTCGGCGTTTTTGATCAACCGTGTCTCACCTGCACGCTGCCCATCAGCAGACGGCGGGTTCTGAGTGTTCAAACCGAAATACTCCACCGGAAGCGCTGTGACGCCAGAAGCGAGACGGGCGTACATGTTCACGATGTTCTCGAAGTTCGACAGATCTGCAGCGTCGAACTGGAACGTTTTAGCGTCCTTGTTCGCCATCGCCCAAACGGAACCGAAATATGCCTGCCAAGCCGACAGCGGCTGCCCGTCCGCACCGATGAAATCACCTTTGGTAGCGCCAAGAACGCCCCTCTGGGGGGCTGCCATCGTCTCCTGCGCCAACTGCGCGTTCGTGACCGCCCGAGACGCTGAATTGGCGATCGGGATAATGTCCGACATCTCCGAGACACCCTCCATGATCGACCCCTTACGGCGAGTGGCACGGTTGCGATTCACCATCACCACAACCGGAGCAGTGCCCAGGTTGTGAACGTCAGGCTCGAACTCGTTTTCCCACTTGCCGTTATTCAGACGAAGCCACAGGGTGCGGTTCGGGAAATAGAGGGTGATGCGCTGATCCGGCGAAAGACCATCCACTCCGCCCGGATCGTACGACCGCAAAGCGGCAATGACCCGATGCGTCCGCGGGTCACGAATCGCAACCATCTCCATAGGAGACTCGACCGTGATCAGCGGGAATCGACGATCCTGCTCATTCGTCCCGACACAGATATACGACCGCTCAAGAGCCAGAGCATCCGTGTGGGCAAACGTCTGCCGCTCATCCATGTTGTTGTACTGCCAAACCTCCCACAAGGAAGCATCAGCAGACTTACCCGGAAGCCGGAACCCCTGCACATCCAACCGTCGCTCCACAGAATCGACCGTCGTCCGCGGCCACCCGAGAATGACGGCGAAATCCTTGAGTTCGTCAGGGATCGAAAGCCCCAACTGCTCAAGCTTCTGCTCGCCCTCGTAATAGTCATTCAAGGTCGAGGTGCGAGCCCGCGAACGATCCAGGGTCGCTTTCAAATTAGTCAGCAGCGACCGCTCGGTCACACTGAGATTGATACTCATGGAGATGTCCAACGGATCTCCAATCAAGATCAACGAAAAACGAGAACGGTATTGTCTTCAGGCTCAACAGGAGCCAAATTCCGGGAAAACGCATACGTAGCCAATGTGACCGCAACAAGAGGTGTGATATCCGTCGTATCGCGGCGATGCCAACCCCACAGGCCAGAATCACCAAGCGGACGCTTACGAGCCGACTCAAGAGCCGCAGTCAAACCCGACTGCTCCTTGAACCGGAGCCGGTCATCATCAACCAACGTCTTGAACTGCCCACACGCCTGCCCGTACTGAGTCATCGACACAACATCGATCTCAACGCCACGCTCAGAAAACGCCGGCAACAACGAACCAGCCGGGCCGATCGCATCCAACGTCACCGACAACGGCGACCACTTAGCAACCAACTCCTCAACACGGTCAACAACCCAGCCGGTGCCGCGCTTACGCTCAACCACCTCAGTGTGAACAAGACCATCAGCACGACGACCCGCCACCGCAATCGACGTAAACGACGAATCCGGGTTCACATCAATAGCGAAAGCAACCGGATCAAGCGGAGACGACAACGCATCAGCACGCCGCTCCCACACATCCATGTCGATGACCGTCGCGCCCTGCGACTCATCCACAATCCCGAGACGTTCACGAGCAAACGCAACCTCCGACAGCGCCGAACGTTCCTTCTCGATGAAGTCAATGTGAATACGCCCAGCCTCAGTGCCAGGGTTCGCATCACGCCACGCCTTGTGATCATCAAGATCAGCCTTCGGATCAGCGCTGTACTCGATGTAACAGAGGTTCTTGTCGCCACCCTCACGACCGCGCTTCATAACCGACTTCAACACAATCGACTTATCAAGCGCCGCCGACGACGTATACAGAAGCTGCGGATTCGGGCGAGCAGACATCGTGGGCAATGACGCCGCGATCGTCTCCTCCGGCAGATCATACGCCTCGTCGTAAATCAGACGATCACACGAAAACCCACGACCCGAGTTACCCGACCTTGCCAGAAACCGGAGACGCTGACCCGTCTTCAACTCGATGCCCTCATTGCCGGCACCAGTCAAAATCCCGTTCGAACGACCATCGTTCTTCAACTGGTCAAACAACTCAGGAGTGTTCTCGATCAGGCTGCGGATACGCCGAAACGCTTCCTGCGCAGTTTTGAACTCATGCGCCGTATGAATAATGAGCTGCTCGCCAAACAGGAACAAACCAGCCAACTCGATGCACTCAAGAACACTGTTCTTCCCGTTCTGGCGGGGCAAAATCAGAGCCGCCTCAAACGACGACCACTGACCACTCGGCTTCTCAGCCAAAATGTCCATCACAGCCTCACGCTGCCAACGATCCAAAATCAGACCAGCAGACGCCGCCAACTCAATCGCCTCAACACCAGACGAAAAACTGTACTTCGGAACACTACGAACTCTTGGCAGAACGAGACTCGGCACGACGCTTCTCCCGCTGACTCTTCAAATCATCACTAACCACAGCAGCAGGCTTCACAACAGCCTTAGAACCAACCGAAGCCATCAACGCACGCAACTCCGAAGCCATCGACGCATTCGCCTTCTCATCAATCGCCTCCGCCAAAGCAAGAGCAACCGAGCGCTGCCAACCCTGAACCTCAAGACGGTCCAACTCGGTCGTCACATCATCAAAAACGGCCACCATGCACCGCCTCAAAGCTCGAAATTCTGTCGCGAATAAAAAGGTTGCCGCCCCGGAGGTACACCGCCCTGAATTGATTTACCCCCTGCTCCCTTCCCCTCTAGGCGGCCAGGGGTTCGAGGTAAGTGAGAGTCGATGTGAGGTGTCGATACAGAGGGTCAGCATGTGACCACGAGGTGATGACAGGGGCTAGGTGGCGGCGCTCCCTGTCTAGTGCCCAATCGGACAGGGCAAGGTCGCGCTTGTCACTGTTACAAGCCGAGCAGGAGGGGAGAAGGTTCGTCAGGTTGTTGGCACCACCACGACTGAGTGCAACTACATGCTCGGCCTGGATCTTGTCGAGTGGTGTGGGTCTGCGACAGTATGCACAGCACTTCTCGAAGGTCTTCCATAGCTTGGCAAGCTCTGCCCATGAGTAGGTGCCGTATGCGTTGTGCTCGCGTCCGCGCCGTGCTGCTTTCTTGAACCGGTCAAGGCAACGAGGTGTGCAGAACCTCGCTCGAGTTCGTGTGGTTTGGAATGCGTTGCCGCACCATCCACACTCCACCGATCGTGCTGCCGATGGTGGCTTGGGCGTTGCAACCCTGCGCTTCGGCTTCGGGAAGGTGCAGCTCGTCGGTCCCCACGTCGCATAGTCGCGGCACAGTTCCGAGCAGTACGTACCTTTGTACCGTTGCGATCGGGCTTCCTTGCTGCACTGGGTTCCACATGCGTCGCATGCCTTCGTGACGCGAGGGTGACGGTTGGGTCGTGTCTGGTTGTAGTGAGTGCTGCATAGACCGAGGGATTTGCTGGGCTTGTCGCACTTCTGGCAGGTGGGCATGACATCTCCAAGGAATGCGAAAGGCCCAGCACCTTGGATGCTGGGCCTTTCTGTCACGGGTAATTAGTCCGTGGTTCTTTTGTGTTCAGTTGTTATAGCGCTCACCAGGCTCGGGACGTGGGGAATTGTCCGCGTGTGGTGTTGCCGCGGCTACTGTTACAGCGCGCGTGCGAGGGGGCCCAGTTGGACCGTGCGAGTGGGTCGCCGCCGAGTGAGGTTGGGGTCTTGTGGTCGACGGTGAAGCGGCGTGGGTTGTAGTTCTGTGCGTCGTATGGGCTGTCGTAGTCGATGGGTTCGTTGCCCATGACGCAGTTCCAGCAGGCTGCGTTGACCTTCTTGCATTCAGCTTTGAAGGCTGCTGTCTCTCGATTCCATACTCTGCCTCGTGCTGGCATCGTCTACCTGCCATTCGTAGATCGGGGCTGCGAACCCGTCATATGCGATCGGCTCACACGTCATGCGTATCGAGCCAGTCCCGTAACTCCGCGAGCACTCGGGGTTCGAGTCGTGTTGCGATGTTGACGCCGGCTGCTTCGGCTGGGGTGAGGTTGTCGGTCATTTGAGGTTGAGTCGTCGTGAGATTGCGGTGACGTACATTCGGCAGAGTCCACAGTTTTTGATGTTGCAGGGTGTGTCGCAGTGGTCGCAGATCATGTAGTTGTGTTCGTTGGTTTTGGTTGTGCCGCAGTCGCAGGTGGTGCGGATGATGTTGGTCATGGCGCATTCCTTTTCGCGGCTTCGAGGACGTCGGCCAGGTTGAAGCCACTCAACTCGCAGTCCCTAGCCGTGATGAGTGGTTCGAGGTACCGCGTTGGCAGTAGTTTGTTGATGTGGTCGGCAGCTTCAGCGATGGCCGGGTCGAGTTCGTGTGGTTCGGTTTGCCAGTCCATGGTGTTGGTCCTTGGTCGCGTCTCCATCGGCGCGGGTTAGAGAACGGTGAGTGACTGTAGGTCGAAGCCGTCGTCGGTGATGTCGAAGACGAGCAGGCCAGGGTCGCTGTCGTCACCTGCACGGTTGCGGAACCAGTCGGACGAGTTGTCGAGGGTTGGTGCTTGTAGCCACCATTTCGACTTCCCGGTGTAGGGGTTGCGTCCGGTTGGTTGGACGGACAGGTGATGGTAGTGACCTGAGATTAGGACGTCGGATGCGCCGATCGGTTGTCCGCCGTGCTGCTGCTTGGACCACCACAGTGGCGCACCACCGGGACCGTACTGGTTACCGTGGACGAGCCCAACGGTTGTGCCGCGAACGTCGATGGTGACGGCTTCGTCGTACATGGGCGGGTAGTGCCATGTTGCGTCGAGGCCGGCAGCTTCTGCGACTTTCTGCACCTGTCGGTGGCATAGCAGTCCGAGGTCGTCTCCGGGGCGTCCGAGCTGTTGTTTGCCGTTTCGCCAAGCAGTGTGGTTCGACGGGACTGCGATGATGTCGACGTGTCCGTATCGTGCTTGAAGTTTCACGAACTCGTAAACCTCAGTGGATGCGAGATCCATTTGTTCGGCCAGCGAGAGGTCGTTGGTGAACATGGGGTTGCCACCGGATTCGAACCCTTCGAACAGGTCACCGGCTTCGGCTAGGACTGTTGCTTCGGGTCGGTGGGTGCGGAGGTGCTGGTCGAGTTTTTCGCGGGTGGCTTGGAGCCGATCAATGAGTTCTGGTGTGCCCCCGCGTGAGCCGACCTTGCCAGCCTGAACGTCCGCGAGTACCGGGATGGTTGTGCGGCCCGTCGGGACGGGGCTGAGGGGCTTAGCGGGCCGTTTCTTGGCTGCTGCGTACAGTGCGGGGAGGTTGAGGTTCGCGGTTTTGGCGCGGTGGCTGAACCGGTAGGAGACACGCCAAGAACCATCGGCCATTTGTTTGCGCCATTGGCCGATGTTGCCGACGATTTCGATTTCGGCGGGGTCGTATCCGAACTGGCGGATGAGGTCTTCGTCGTTCTTGACGGGGGCGATCGGGCCGGTGACGGTTTCGAAGTCGGGGCCGTCTTTCAGTTCGCGGGCCTGCCATTCGACAGGGACGGCGAACAGGCGGTCAGCTAGCGACATTGTTGCGCCACTTGGCGAATAGCTCTTTGCTCACGGGTGCGCCTTCGTCTTTGAGGACAGCCAGAAGTGCGACGTTTCGCCATGCCGGGTCTTTCGCGGCGGCGATGAGTGATTCGCGTTCTATGGCGGGAAGGTTCTCAACCCAGAGCTCGAACTTCGGCTTAGGGTTCGGCTTGGCAGCTTCGAGACGTGCGACTAACGACATTGCGGCTCACTTCCGACAAGGGGTGGGAATGCGAAGAGCGGGCAGAGCCTAGGGCTAGACGGAAAACGTCAGGCTCACCTCGGATGCCCGCTCTTCGCGGTGTCGCACTTCTGGCAGCGACGGCGCTATGACCAGCCGCCCTAGTGGGTATGTGGCTGGTTTTTGTTTGCCCTTGTCGGACAGGTGTTCCGATTCATCGGCTGGCGTTGACGCTCGAGGCTGTCTGATGTGTCCCAGGTGATCGGAAGTGTGAGGTGGGTGCGTCCGTTTTCGGGCACAAAAAAAGGCACCGACCGAAGCCGATGCCTTTCCTCGTAGTGGGCTTTTTGAGAGCGCACGTGTAGTGGTTTTGATTATTGCACATCTGTTGCGGTTTTACATGGCGATTTGGGAATTTTTTTCTGCGTTGGCGAGTCGCACCATTTCGGCCGTTCGTTCGTCTTCCTGTTCGGCGCGTTCCACCTCGTACAAGTTCGATTCGTAGCGCAGGTCAGCGATCCATGTGCGGCTGTTCCACACCTTCCCGCAGACGCAGCAGTTTGCTGCGCCGTGGGTGATGTCCATGCTGATTGCGAACCGTTCGCTGCCGTTGACGGTGACACGTCGTGCGCCGCAGCGGGTGTGCGATTCGTTTCCGCTCTCATCGACCAGCAGTCGCCATTCGGGGCATGGTCCGGTCCATTCGCGGATCTCTGGTGGGTCGAACTTCGCTTCGATCATCCGCACCCAGCCCTGAACCATCCGGGTCACGTCATGGTCAACCACTTCAGACACTCGACCAGACCTGACCGCGTTGGCGTGGGCCCGATACCACTGCACCGTCGACGAGAGCAGGTCGTCATCGAATGGCACATGGAGTTTCTTGCACCACAACCGGATGAGGTCGCGTACTTGCCCCCACAGTTCGAGGGCATCGGCGTCGATCGGTATTCCGGGGTCGGATGATTTGCCGCCTGAGCTGGACCCGTTGCCTTCGATGAGCATGGTGAGCAGTGGTGGGTGCAGTTCCGTGACCATGTTGTCGTAGGTGCTGGCTGCCTCGTCCTCAGTGCCGATAACTCGCAGCGACCCACAATCGGTGCAGATTTCGAGGTCACATTCGAGCAGCGTGCATCGGACTTGTTTACGTTCGTCGTGATATCCGGTGCATGGTTTCCAGTCGTGTTCGTGGCTGGGTTGCCATGTGGTTACTCGCCGCGGTTTGGTGAGTGCTTCGACGGCTTCCAGCAGCAGGTCGTGTCTGTCATCGCTCATCTGGTTCTCCGTTCGCAAGGGGTCACAAGGTTGGCGGCTATGAGTGCGTCTGCGAGTATCGCGGCGGCACCAGTGTCGGTGAGGTCGGGGATGCTCCATGGGTCTTTGTCGATGGTCTCGGTCGTCCGCAGCAAGCCTTCGTCGTCGTACATTTCGGTGCGATCGAGGACTGCATAGATGAAGCGCACCAGTTGCTCTCGGCTCATCGTGTGTTCTCCTGTTCCGTCTCGGGTGAAGGGGTGGCGAACTGGGCGCGGATGAGCGTGGCTGTACGCCAGCGCGGGGCTACCTCGTCGTCACGGATGCTCTCCGCTATACCCGCGTCTTTCTCGGCTTGGTCGCGGCGTGTCTCGGCATCATGAGCAGCCAACCACCGGTCGAATGCGGCGGCGCGTGCAGCGTCCTTGGTGGGTTCAGGTGGCATCCATGGTCGCGGTTCTCCACCGACCTCCACGTAATCGCGGATTTCTTCGGTTGTTGGTACGTATTCGTCAGCCATTGCGCGTCTCCTTGAAGGGCGAGGGGGGAGAGTAAGGGTGCATCGTCCACTGGTCCATGTCTTCATATTGGGGTGGCTCTTTTCGCCATAGGGCGGTGCAGAACGGGCACTGCCAGACCGCCCATTTGCGAACGAACCAGTAAGGCGGATTGCATAAGTGCCTGCCCGTGTTCGGGTTGTCCGTACCAACGATGGGCATCAGCTCTCCTCCCGGCGCATCTCGGACTCGGACAGGCCAACTCTTAACTCTGAGTTAAGAGTTGCCGCGTGCAGGGCGGCGTCGTGTTCCTCTAGCCATTCGTCAAAGTCGGTCATGAGCAGCCGTCGGGCTTCCTCGGTGGGGCCGTCAAGGAAGTAGTTCAGGCGTATGCGCTGGCGTCGCTGATCGTTGGTTTCCGGCTTGTCCTTGAGTGATTCAAACGCCCACACAACAGCAGTCTCAGCGTCATATTCGTCTGCCACTTGGGTTTCCTCCGAAACCGCCATGCGCTTTAGGGCAACGCGGGCTTGGTCGACTTGCTCGGGGGTTGCGGCAACAAAATCGTTCCAGTCGACCTCGATATGCCCGGGCATGGGCTGCTTGTCGTCGATACAGCGCAATAGTCGGGCGGCATGAACGGGTGAGGTCCATCCTCGTTCCTGCGCTCGGGCGATTATCGGGTTCGCCCGTTCGGTTTCTTCGGGGTCAGGCATTCGGGTAGTCCTTCCGGTTGAGATGGGCAGTTGGCTGCGAGGGCTTCCAATGGCCGATGACAAGGCGGCAATGGCCACAGATGATGGCCCCGCCAAACTTCTTCTCCGTCGGGCCGCTGTGCGGGCACTCAATCGGTGCTTCGGGGTCAGGGGCCCGTTCGCCGTCAAGAATGCCGAGCACCGCCATGAGGTCTGCGTAAGCCTTGTGCGGCTTCGCCTCGTAGTACTCGCGACTCTCGAGCGCGGCGCGGACCGCGGCCTGTGTGGCTTCGGGGTCAGGGGTAGACATCAGGACTCCTTTGATTCGGTGATAAGCGAGTACCCTGAGCGGCCGTGAAAATCGGCTATGTCGGGGGTTCCGTGTTGGCTGTCGTCTTCTGCTCTCAGCCATACGTTGTCAGCGATTTTCTGCATCACATCGTGTCCGGCAATCAGAAGAGTTCCGATTGATGCAGCTGTTAGTTCAATCTCTGCTTGTGCGCTTGGCGTGATCGCTTCGTGTGCGCGCATCAGTCATCCTCATTCCCGAACGCAATCCCACCGTTTTCGATCAGGTAGCGGCCCTCGTCCTCGACCATCTGTTCTTCCGCGGTGAGGTCGGACCAGTCGGGGATGTTGTCCGCCCGGTCATGGGTGGCCCAATATTCGGACTGATCAGCGAGGTGTTGGCGCATGATCTCGGCATCCGCGAGAGCATGCGCGGTCACCTGCTGGGTGGCGAGGTCGGCGGGGCAAGGGATTTCGCTGACACCGTACGGGGTGCGGCAACGAGCACAGGTATGAGTGCTGGTGTCGGTCATTAGAAGTCCTCACCGAAATCGCGCGGGTCGTGCAGAACTGCCACCGGAAGCCAAATCGGAACGTCGCTCAAAACGGCAGCCCCTCGTCACTCGTCGGCGCATTCCACACGTCGGCTGCGGGTGGTGTTGCAGACCACGGCTCCTGTGCAGGTGCAGCAGTGGCAGCGTTCGGTTCGTGTGCAGCGAGTTCGGCAGAGTTCACGCTGCGACGGATCGCGGTCTTCTGCTCGCCATCCTTCGTGTAGTTCTCCTTCGAGATCCCCAGCCACCCCTTCACGGACACACGGTCACCTTCAGCCACAGGAAGGTCAGCCCAGATCGTCCATTTGTCGCCGTACTGCTGCTTCGGGTCTTTCACCTCGAGCTCGAACGCGCGCCCGTTCTTGTGCTGGAAACTGCGGCCCACGGTGCCGGATACGTACCCGTACACTCCGTCTCTGATCGCTTTGTTGTCGGCCATTAGTTGTTCTCCTGCTCGTTCGTGTTCTGCTGTCGGATGATTGGTTCCGCGTACGGGAATGTCGGATGGTTGGTGACATCAATACCGATGCCCACCAACCTTGCGATCTCTTTCTCAAGCTGCGTGGTCACTTGGAATCCTCGATGTAGGGGTTCGTCGGGAGCGGGTCGGGAATCCAAGTGCGGATGCCTTTGCGGGCCCCGTCTTCCCAATGCCCCTTGCGACTGGTCGGGCGACTGATGTCTGCCGCGGCGAATCCCTCGTCCCACGCTGCTCGCTGGATGCCAGCTAGCCACCGGGTGAACTCGGCTTCGTGTTCACCGGTTGATGCGATGAATGCTTGACGTGCGGTGCGTACGTATATCCGTTTCACCTGTTCCGTCGTCGGTGTGTATTCGTCGGTCACTTGGTTCTCCTGAGTTGGTATTGCTGGAAGATGCGGTATTCGTAGTCGTTGAATAGCGCTGGGGTGAATGAGGCGAAGAACAGATCCGCCGCGTAATCGGCTTGGGTCATCGGTTGTCCTTAGCTGCCCAACCGACCAACGTGATCGGCTTCGGTTCCGGTCGCGGGAGAGCCAACCGCGCGTCCCTTTCCCGGCGTGCCCGGATCGTCTTCACGTTCGCCCTGATGTGTGCCGGGAGTAGGTATGCGGTCGACTCACGGCGGTGCATCACCACGGCTGCGATCGAGTCCGCGAAATCGAGGTCACCGATCGTGTCAATCCAGTCCAGGAGAGTCGCCCGATCCACTTGCCGGTTGTCGCCCAGCTGGATGCGGGCCAACACTTTCGCTACTTCGTCATTCGTCACTGTTCGATTCCTCTCAAGTCGATATCGGTGGCGAGCTGAATCGTCTGTCTCGCTCGCTGCTCCGGGGTCGGTTTCTGCTCGTAGCCCCTGCTTGATGCGGTCGGCAGTTCGTCGGTCCACCGTTCGTGACCCAGCCACACGCCAAGAGCGGGGACGTACCTCTTCTCGGTTGTTGCGAGGTAGGCATCACCGAATCGCCTAACGTCTGCTGCTAGTTGTTCGGGGTGTCGTTTCTTGGCTGCTGCCGTGAACCGCTCGAGGGCCAATTTCCGGTCGACCTTCTTGGGCCAGTGCTCGTATGCCTGATCGAAGAGTTCGGTCACTCGACCGCCGTTTGTTCTTTCAGCTACTTCAGTAGCTGTCGGGTTCGGGTCGGGTCGGGTCGGGGGCATCGGTTTGCCATCACCATCCGATGGCAACTTGGCATCGTCTTGCTTGGCCTCGGCCTTGTCCCATCTGGCTGCCGCTCCGCGCTTTCCTGCCTCTGACCGGGCATTTCTCACTTCGTTGGCCGTTGTCGGCTTCTCGGACGCGGGAAGATAATCGGCGTAGTCGTGGATGACCCAGCCTCCGTCCACTGAATCCCAGAGGCGGTGCGTTATCAGCTCGTTACCAAGTTTTCGCCCACGCGAACCCGCGAATGTTTCTGGCAACCCATTCGGCAGGAAGCCCACGATGGCGCTCGTGCCGTGATGCCGGTGAGCCCAGGTGAAGCATTTGACCCAAAGGCCCAACGCTTCGAGGGAAAGCCCGATGAGCTTCGGATGGTCATGGAAGCTGTCATCCAATCTCGCCCAACCCATCAGGCCGCCCACTCTTCATCTGATAGTCCGATGGGATACTCGGCGTAGCCAGCGAACTCGTGCCACTCAACGTCAGCGACGTTCGCGTGTCGCGCACGCCAAGATCCCGGATGGATGTTGAACCACGGGGATTCCGTCGCTATTGCGTGCGCTTCGACAGCCTCGGCTCCGTCTCGAGTGGCATAGGTGGTGACCGTCGCGTAGGTAACGAACTCCCAGAACCCACGTTTGCGATGCTGACGGAAACGGCCGCGAGCATCGGAGCTGATGCCGACGTAAACCAGATCGAGTCCGTCTTCGAGATCGCCCGCGTAGAGGCGATATACATCAGTTGTTGTCATGCGGCTCCGTCCTTTCTGATTCGTCGTCGTTCTTTGGGTGTCAAGCCGCCGTACAAACCCCACTCGGGTTCGTTCTCGATCCCGTAGGTCCGGCACTGTTCCATCACGGGGCATGCGTGGCAGATCATGCGGGTACGGATAGTCGTCTCGGAGCCGCTGAAAAACTGGTCTGGGTCGGTGGTGGCGCAGTTCGCATCAGCGCGCCAATCGAGAGAATCGGTCATGCTGCGGCCTCCTTGCTGATGTGCTCGAGCAGTTGAATCCCGATGTGTTCGGTGAAGGCTGGCGGGATGGCTTCGGTGAGTTCGTGCCATTCCATCCACCCGATGCCCATTGCCAGGCGACCTTCCGCCAACGTTCGTGCGGCGCGCAGTTCGGTGCCGTCAGCGCGGGTCCATAGCCGACGACCGTCATGTGAGCGGCCGTATACACCGACCACCGGATCTGCGCGGCGGAAAGGGAGCGACTGCAGCGGGATATTGCTTTCGAATAGCCGCGGCCGCTCCACACCCAGACCGAACATCCCACCGGAGAGCTTCATCGGAGAGCGCATGTGCTTCCGTGCACCGGCAACGTTCTCGATCACGTACGGCTTGCCCGTGGCTTCGAGCAGTTTCCTGGTGGGGGTGATGAGCTGAGGCCAGAGCGCTTGTGCTACCGGGTATTTGGCGGACATGGTTGTGTATCCCTGGCATGGTGGGCTCGCATGGATGGCGTCGAACTCATCCAGTGACAGCGATTCGACTCGGCCGTCCTTGTGTGTGAACTCGATTCGTCTGCTAGCGATGACCGTGCGGAGGGCTTCGAGTGCATCACCTTGGTGGAACGGGTGCGGGTTGTTCGGTTGCGGGTCCAGGTCGATCGCGTACACATCGAAGCCGGCACGTTCGTAACCTGTGCCAGCACCACCGGCGCAGCAGAACAGGTCAAGGATTCTTCTGGTCATGGTTCCCCAATCTGCGCACCAGTTCGGCGTTCGATGCGGCCACTCGTTCGGTCGCGTCGGCGGTGGTCTGTGCTGGGATTGTGTACGGTTCGGGTTCGTCGTTGGGAGCGAACTGGCCTTTGATGTTCCGCTCACGGTTCTTTCCGGCGTCATCGAAGATTCGGTGGCATCGGATGCATCTGGGCTCGTAGTTGCTGATGT
>Ga0247815_10000282_pt1 | contig 40348 bp, 61 predicted proteins | sample UWRJL194509B1_FD_181014 | JGI IMG/M metagenome (GOLD analysis project Ga0247815, IMG submission 181014) | Plant litter microbial communities from Arlington Agricultural Research Station in Wisconsin, United States - UWRJ-L194-509B-1 | ecosystem: Environmental > Terrestrial > Plant litter >...
AAAACGATAAAAAGGAAGGGGTTTTGCCTTTGTATTAAATTATTCGTATGTTTGGGTAAAGTAAAGTTTACATTAGTTTACAATGCAAGATAATCATATAAAGTTTGCTGATAAGTATTTTGAAACCCTAAATGCTAGTCAATCAGCAATTTACGCAGGTTTTAGTGAAGATACATCGAGACAAATAGGTTACAATCTTTTGCAACGTGAAGATGTTCAAGGGTATATTGAAAATTTAAGACTTGAACAACAGTCTAAACACGGGGTTACTAAAGATAGATTGATTGAGGAATATGCTAAGATTGCATTTTTTGATATTCGTGAGGTGTTTGATGTTGATGGTGGATTAATAAACATTAAGCAGTTAGACGACAAGTCTGCCGGAGCAATAGCCTCAATTAAATCTTCTGAAGAATGGGGCGAAGATGATAACGGCGATAAAACTATTGTTGGAACTTTGAAAGAGGTTAAGGTTTTTGATAAAATCAGAGCCTTGCAAGATTTAGGAAAACACTTAGGTTTATTTGAAAAGGATAATGATCAAAAGAAAGCTAACATTCAAATCAACATAGACAGTACGGATGCTCAACTAGGAGAATGAGTTTTGTTAAAACAATAATCCAATCAAGAGCCGTACAGTTGTTCACTTCTGGAGCAACTAAGTTTTTACTATACGGCGGTTCACGTTCTGGAAAATCATTCATAATAATATTTTCAATGATTATTATCGCCTGTAAATTTCCAGGCTCAAGACATTTAGTTTGCCGTTTCAGATTTAACCATGTTAAAAATTCTATTTGGTTAGACACTCTAAAAAAAGTTTTAAAGATTTGTTTTCCTTTATTGGAAGTGCATTGGAATAATGTTGATTATTATATAACTCTGCCAAATGGTTCTGAAATTTGGATTGGAGGACTAGATGATAAGGAACGAAGCGAAAAGATTTTAGGAATGGAGTTCTTAACCGTATTCGTTAATGAGGCAAGTCAAATATCTTATGAAGCGTTTACTACTTTGTTAACCCGTTTAGCTCAAAAATGCGAGATACTAAACGATAAAGGTGAAGTAATTAAAACTGCAAAGAACTTATTATTCGTAGACGAAAATCCGCCATCAAAAAAACATTGGACTTATAGAATATTTGTAGACCATGTTGAGCCAGAAACCAATGTTTCACTTTCTTATGTAGATGAATACGGTTGCTTAAAGATGAACCCAATGGATAATCTTAGCAACATATCGGAAGAATATTTAAAGTTGTTAGATAGCCTGCCAGAGCGAAAACGTAAAAGGTTTATGCGCGGTGAGTTTGGTGATGATAGTGAAAACGCTTTATGGACTAGCGATATTATTAATGAAAACAGAGTTCGTGAAGCTCCGCCATTTAAAAGAATAGTAGTAGCAATCGATCCTGCAGCAAAGGCAAAAGATGGTTCGGATGATACGGGAATTATAGTTGCTGGATTGGGGTTTAATGGACACCTTTACCCATTAGAAGATTTAACAGGCAAATACACTCCGACCGAGTGGGCAAAGTTAGCCGTGTCAGCTTATCACAGATGGAAAGCCGACAGGATAATTGGAGAGGTTAACAACGGTGGCGACATGATTGAAACAATTTTAAGAACCGTAGAAAAGAATATTCCTTATAAAGCAGTTCATGCTACTAGGGATAAAACAACTAGAGCGGAGCCGGTTTCTGCTTTATATGAGCAGGGTAAAGCTCATCATGTTGGAGAATTATTAGACTTAGAATTAGAAATGACTACATGGGAGGGTAAAATTGGAGAACAATCACCAAACAGGATTGACGCATTGGTCTGGGCGGCAACAGAATTAATCCCAGATATGATAAGACAGGAAATAAAACGTCCTAAAAGTTATTACTAAATTATTATATTTGTTTATGATTAAAGTAATTATCCAAGGTCAGCCATATTCAGTTCCATCTTCAATCGAAGATATTTCGATAGGCAGGTTTATCGAATTTAGAAATTTAGATCCGAATAATCACTTAGATAAAATACATTGGCTGTTAAATGCAAAGCCGATATTTAAACAGACTTCAAGTATTGAACTTGAATTAGCCAACACGTTAGCTATTGCTAAACCCTGCATAGATGAGATTTACGCATTCATGAATAACAAGGCTAAAAACCAAACGCCAACCCATATTGAAGTATTAGGCGAAACGTTTGAACTTAAAAAAGGTTTGCTTAATGATTTACCGTACTGGCCATATGTGGTCACTAAATCGATTATCATTAAGAACTTAGAAAACACTAACTTTGATCCGACTGATGATATTCCAAAAGTATTGGCGCATTATCTTTATAATTACATAACCAAAAACGAATACACCGAAAAGAAAGCGGAGGAATTTATTGATATAGTTAACGATATTCCAATGGCTAAGGCTATTCCTTTAGGTGTTTTTTTTTTGAAGAAGCAACAAAGCTTGTGGAAGTCGAGCAAAAACAGTTTGCAAGCGAAGTTGAACCGAACCATGTTGAAGCTGGTATAGAAATTTTCAATAAGTACGGCGACATGAATAATCTGGAAACGTTGTCTTTGGGTGACGTGACCAAATGGGAGGCAATAAAAGCTATTGATAGGGGAACGATTTATGCTAAGTTGATGTTCAATAAGGATAAGCATGAGTTTCAAAGGAAGTTAAACGAAATATTGAAAGATGAATATAAGAGACAAAATAGGTAATTTAGCTTTAAACCTAGATGGGGTTGCGAGTTTTAACTATGCCCGTAAATCAGAGCAAAATGTTAGTGCTGATGATTTATGTTTTCCAAATATTCTTTTTATCGAGCCAGATAGCTTCGGTTTTATCCCATCAATAGTTAGCGGAACTTTAAAATCATATACCAATATATTTATCCAGTTCACCACTCGGATGCCATATAGCAACGACGAGCATAAAGACGAAATTGGCAGGGATGCAAATTACCGCAATGCAATGATTGAGGAAATGAAAACACTAGCGGCCGAGTTTGTTCAATTAATATTAAGAGACGAGGCGTTTGAAAACGTTGTTAACGATATGCCGATGATACCAGTTATCGAGGCTTACGATGCAAATGTATTCGGTGTTGAACTTCAAATACCTAAGCTTATACACGCTTTCCCGTTGCCATGTTAGAGTTCCAAACATACGGCGAAACCATTATTCGTGACTTTCTCGACACGATGAAAGATGAATTGATTGCCTACATGGATAGTAACGACCGAAATGCAACAGGTCAATCAAAGGCTAGTATTCAAGTTATAAACGTTACAGGATCAACAGGTCAATTAGTCGGGGCAGAATGGATCAACTATGTTTTTAAAGGTCGTGCGCCTGGCAAAATGCCACCGCTTGATAAAATTATTGATTGGTGCAACGCTAGAGGCATTCCAAGAGGCGTGGCGTGGGTAATTGCTAAGAACATAGCCGACAGCGGGACAAAGCTATGGCAAGAACGAAGAAATATATTTAATGAGGTAATAACGGAAGAAAAAGTTAATACCTTTATAAAAAACCTTTCTGATATTTATACGGCAAGGTTTAGGACAGAAATCATATCTATGTTTTATACAGCGGCGTAATGGCATTAATATTAGTAGACGTATTTACATTTCCCTCTGCCACGATTGGCGACGAAGTATATCAATTATATTTCGATAACGTTGGTATTGCTATTACGGTGACGTATTCGGGTGTTGATGGGCAATTATCAACGGTAAGCGAGGCGCAAAGGCAACGAACAACTGGTGAAGCTATAAGCACAGTTAATAACGAAACCAATACATTTTCTTACAACTTAACAGCGTCTTATAACACCCCGTTTGTAGACATAAGTACAGGCACGCCGATTGCGCCGCTACCTCCGAGTTGCGATTTGGCTATGACAAAAGTCGTTACGAATGAAACCGAGCAAGACGGAGGCGACGGGACGGTTACTTTGACCGCTACCTCGACCTATCCTAATCCGATGGTGTCAATTAACGGTACTGATTTTTACATATCGGGTACGCTATTCGTTGGATTAATACCTGGTAATTATACGGCATATGCTAAAGATGATAACGATTGTGTATTAGAGCAGCCTTTTAACGTAGAAGCATTCGACAACCCAATAGAGGGAGGATTTGAAAACGGCTTACCTGTTGTTGAAGTTTCACCTGGAAATATTTCAAAATGGAATGCGGCATTTAATCCTATCGTTCTTAACTTTCAAACAACTCCAGATCCAGAGAAAAAGAACTTTAGAATAGAAATTGAAATAACCGCAGGTGATGCCGTTGTTGTTGGCGTTTACTCTCCAAACACTTCTGGATTTACCAGGGCAGATATTTCTGCTTATTTAAAATCATTGGTAAATGCTAATGATGAATTTTTGTATGACGTGCTGAATTGGAGGGATTTGAATAGAGCCGCATCATTTACTATTCGTTACCGTGAGGTTTGGGATGGTGATTTATCGGTATGGTACGATGCGCCATATCCATTTTACGTTACATGGTCAGCAAAACAGTTAGGCGATAAATACGGTGGCAACATGGCCGAATACGTTACGTTTTCAGATGAGCCAAATCCAGACTTTAAAGCTAAATGGCTTACCTTATTTACCGAGCCTACCGCATGGGTTGGATTGCCTTATGACAATTCATTCATCTTATCCGAATATGTAGTAGACGAAGAGATTAAACTAAGAACAACGTCTTTGGATATTAACCGACAACCGATAGGAGTGGCTTCTGATTTATTTTTAATAAATAATGATGCTGGATATATTATTGCCGATGACGATAGTAGGTTGATTATACAAAAAGGTGCTTTGCCCGCAATTTCAAATGATGGTATTTTTGAAGCGTTAGGAATAAATCGATTGATGTTGGCAGGGTTGCCGGCGTCGAATGTTCATTATTTTGTTATTCAGCTTTATACAGGTGATGACGAGGAGCCTAATTTCATTACACAACCATTAACGATTAAGATTAATGGTCAATGTAACGACCCTTATGTTTACATTAAATGGCTGAATACATTAGGGGGTTGGGATTACTGGAGATTTGGCAAAGACCAAATTTTACAATTAACTACTTCAGATGACATTACAATCGATCGTAATGTTTTTGATTGGGAAAATGATGAAACGATTGCCGACACGATTAGTAAGAGCGCATTCAATCGGATTTCATTCGGCGCAACTGTTGACGATTTAAAAGTTAATGGATTAAAGGGATTAAATACTTCTACCAAAATTCAAATGCTTACTTCGGTAAGTCCTATAAAATGGCAAACGGTTATCCTTGCAAACGGTAGCTTCGAGATTAAACGCTCAAGAAATAAATATTCTGATTTACGGTTTACCGTAACATTACCTCAAATAAATATTCAACAACAGTAATGAATAACAAGGAGGTTTATATTAATGATAGGTTAGTTGATTTAGACGAGGTTAAGTCGCCAATACGATTAACGTATGCGATTAACGATTTGGCAGAATTAAAAGACCGTCAAGCATATTCTACCAATTCATTTAAACTTCCTTTAACACAAAACAATTTAGATATTTGTGGTTATCCAAACAATCCCGAAATAGTAGGATTGCAACCTTATCGAAAAAATACTGCTAAGATAGTTCAAGGCGGTGTTGAGGTTTTAGTTAATGGCATTGCGATAATTACCTCGTCAGGCGATAGTATTTCGGTTCAGATTTTAAGCGGTTTGAAAGGCTTCTTTGATACGTTAGGCGAAAAGAAATTAAAGGATTTAGACTTATCAGAGTGGGATCACATTTGGAATTTGGAAACCGTATGGCAATCACAATTAAATACGGAGGGTTTTGTTTATTCGGTAATTGATTACGGTGGTCTTTCAACATCTGAAAGAATTGCCGACCCTCGACAATTAAGACCAGCAACATTCAGACATACTATCATTAGTCAAATGGCATCCGATGCAGGTTATACAATTACTGGAAATATTCTTGCAGACACTAAGCATCTTAATAGCCTAGTTGCTTTTGCTAACGAAAAGTTCGAGCATAGCCAAGCATTCATTGATGAACCAAATACTTATTCGTCGTCGGCCAGAAGTATAAATGCCCAACAAATGCTTAACGATTTTCGGGATGGTGTTTTGTTTTTTACAGACTATGCAACAACGGACCCTGGTGGTAATTGGGATGGTGACGAATATCATGCGCCAACAACCGTTAAGGTCAATGTAAAGTTGTCTTATTCGATAAGGATAAGAGACCAGTATAAGGGAGGGGCAACGCCGTCTGTAGCTATCCGACTAGAAAAATTTAACGGCAGTACATGGGATATTTTTGCGGCCAATATACATTCAGCAGTTGGCGAGTTTACCGATTACGATTACATAGATCAAGTCTTAGAAAATGATATTGAGTTATTGTCTGGGCAAAAAATAAGAGTGGTTTGGCATTCAGAACCTGCAACCGACAGGGTTTATGGCGAACTATTCGCAGGGGCGGTTATCGATATTAAATACGCACCAGTAGAAGTTCTCTACGGCCAAGAAGTTCAACTTGCAGCAACTTTGCCGAATATTACGCAAAAGAATTTCTTTAAAGATTTTCTACAACAATTTGGATTAATAATTATTCCCGACAATTATAATAAGTCGTTATTGTTGATTAATATGGAAGAGGTTTATAACAACAAGCCTAACGCCTTTGACATTAGCGATAAGTTATTTAATTCAGCAGATGACGTTTCATTTTCTTTGGATAACTACGGGGTCAGAAATTTAGCAAAATACAAAGACGACGACAATGTTGTAGACGGAATTGGCGATGGTGTATTTTTTTTAGACAACCAAACACTAGATGACGAGGTTACGATTATTGAAAGTATTTTTGCGCCAAGCCAATCAGTATTTAAAATGGGTGGTCTTTCTGTTACTGAAATAAAGAAGATTGAGGATGCGGAAGTATCGACTGAATTTAAAATCAAAACGCAACCTAGAATTTTATTGAACACGATCTTAAATACTGATTTTGTTTTTTTTGATAATGTAGCAGGACAAGCTGTTACGCAGATTAGCCTACCTGCATTCAATGGATTAGAATATGAATTTCTGCTAAGAGAGAATTATGCCGAGATAATTAAAATGCTTTACCATCCATATTTAGTAACCAAGCAAATATTATTGAGTGAAATTGATATAGCTAACATTGATTGGACTATTCCTGTTTATGACAAAAAGACCGCAAGTTATTATTATAAAAATCAGATTACTTATCAGCAAGGAAGTTTAAGCACGATTAGTTTGATTAGGATGCCTTAGCTTTGATTGTTAGATTATCCAATTCGTGAAAATATTTATTTATCTCTAGTAATCTATCAACAATTAATGTTAAAATAATATCGCACTCTTTTGGACATTCATTAAATGCGTTGGCTAAATGTTTTTGTTCTTCCCTTAGTCTTTGAAATGATGAGTTAAAAATCAAAACACTATTCTTATTTACAAAACCATCTAATGCCATAATAATAAAATTAAAAACGGTAGCCGTGTTGATTCACGAACTACCGCCATCTAAATTAACGCTCTCGAAATAAAGGTAATAAATAAAATTATATCTTTACATTTAAAACAAATTTGTTACAATGGCAGAGCAGACCGTAATTATTGATGTAACCTTAAATGCGCAGGATGCAACGCAAAAGGCAAAGGATTTAGGTAATAGTATTAAGGCTATTCGTGAAGAGCAAAAGGCTTTAAAGGCTCAAGGCAAGGAAAACGACGTAGCTTTTCAATCTAACAAGGCTAGTTTATCGCAATTAAACGCAGAGCAAAAGGCGTATATTCAGATAGCCAACGCCGCCGAAGGTTCTAACAATCAATTACGGGCGCAATTAGCTATACTAACCCAACAATATAATGCTTTAGGTAAAGCCGAAAGAGATAGTACGGTAGCTGGGCAATCTTTACAACTTCAAATTCGTGGCATATCTGATGAATTAAAGAAAAATGAAAGTGCTGTAGGTGATAATAGGCGCAATGTTGGTAATTATAAGGATGCTTTAACCCAATCAAATGATGCTACAGGTCAAGCAATATCGGCTAACAAACAATTATTATCTTCATTAGCGCCAAATACAATAGGTTTTCAGTTAGGCGCTAATGCGATTGATACCGCAAAGGCTCATTTGCAAGCTTTTAGACAGGCTACCCAGGAAGCAAAAGAAGCGCAAACAGCATATCAACAAGCGCAAATCATATCAACACAAGCAACTGAAGCATCAAACATAGCTACAGAACAAGCAACGGCTATCGGTTTTAAGTTTACGCAAGGTGAAGCAACGCAAGCTGAAGTTATTGCGGCCAATACATTAGCCACCGATGCTAACATAGTAGCAACTGGAGCGCAAACAGCGGCCACAGAGGCGCAAGTAGTAGCAACAAATACAGCTACAAGCGCAATGAAGATTTTTAAGGTTGCGTTAGCCTCCACAGGAATTGGAGCGATACTTATTTTAGTAGCCACTTTAGTTAGTTACCTTTCTTCTTTCGATCCTTTGATTGATACTATCGAGCAATTGTTTTCGGGGTTTAAAGCAGGTATCGATGCGGTTGGTAGAATTATAACGGGGTTCATAACTAATATTAAATCGGTTGGTGATTTAGTTGGTAAGCTAGGTAACTTCTTTGCTCATCCGATTGACAGTATAAAATCATTCGGTAAGGCGGTTGCCGATGCAGCAGTTGCCGCAGCCAAATTAAAAGAGGCTCAACAAGATTTAGCCGACCAACAAAATGCACAGGAAGTTATCAACGCAAGGGCAGAGCAACAGATTAAGCAATTAATCCTACAATCCAAAAATAGAACGATTAGCGATAAGCAAAGACAGGCTTTCTTGAAACAGGCCGAGGATTTGGAAAATAAAACATTTGCACAACGATCTAAGCTAATTGAAAAGGATAATAACAATGCCGTTGAAGCGGCTCGGATTAAAGGCAATCTTAATGCCCAAGAAATTAAAAAGTTAAAAGAGTTTGGAATTGAATATGCTATCCAATTACAAAACAGGGGTAAGCTTTCTGATGATGAAGTTGAGAATTTAAAGAAAGCACAGTTAGCTAGGATTGGAAATTTAGAAGAAAGTACTCAACGTTTAGAAAAAATTCAGAACAGGCAAGATGAAAGCGCAAAACGTGCCGCCGATGCTGAAGAAAAAAGACAGGCTAAGGCGCAAGCATTAAAAGAAAAAGGTATTGAAGCAGAACAAGCACGACTTGAAAGTGTTATAAAAACCAATGAAAGCATCCAAACACAACGTAAAAACGAAGAGGATGCAGTAAATAGAGATATTGATGAAAAAGTTGCCAAGTATAAAAAGTATGGTAAAACAACAGAGCAATTAGAATTAGAGCGCACTTCGAGGTTAAAGGAAATCAATAAGCAATATAATGAAAGCATTGCCAAATCTACTCAAGATGTTTTAGATAAGGTTGCTGAAATTTATATAAATCGTATTGCCGATAGAAATGATAGGGAATTAGCGCAAATAGCTTTTCAGAACGAAAAGAAATTAGCGTTAATCGACGCTGATATCCTTGCCACTCAAGAGCGAATAGCGTTAGGCGAGGAAGGATTGACCGAATTAATGGTGGCTCAACAATCATTAAGGGATGCTACTGTATCAGAAAACCAATCCGCTATTGACGCTAAGAATTTAGAAATACAGAATGAAAAAAACATAGCACTTGATGAGGACGCAAAAAGGCAAATCGAACGGGAACAATCAGTATTAGAAGCCAAGATTAAAATCCAAGAGGAAGAGCGAAAGTTAACAGATGACGGATTAAAATTACTGGAGGACGTTTTTGGCAAAGAAACCGCAATCGGTAAGGCCGCATTCTTAGCGCAAAAGGCTTTTGCAATAGCCAGGGTTATAATCGATACTCAAGCCGCTTTAGCCGCCAACGTTGCGGCACAACAAGCGAGGGCTGTTTGGTTGTCAGTAATTCCATTTGGACAAATAGCGATAGCCGCCGATGCCGTTGCATCTCAAATCGCAAGAACCAAGATTATAATTGGAGCAGCTATTGCCGCAGGAACTATTGCCTCTACTGCTGTAGCTGGATTTTCAGACGGTGTTATTGGGTTTAATTCGGATGGTCAAGGCTCTATGGTTAGAGGGAAAGGCACTTCGAAATCTGATAGTATTAATGCAAGATTGAGCAACGGCGAAAGTGTAATCAATGCGAGAAGTACGGCTATGTATGCGCCTTTGTTATCAATGATAAATGAAATGGGCGGAGGTAGACCTTTATCGGCCGGTTATGCTATGGCTCAAGGAGGGATTGCTCAAGGTGGCTTTGTATCTAAAATGAATGATGATTTTAATAATCAGATTGGATCGGCTAACATAATTATAAACGCTATAAAAGCATTGCCTAATCCTGTTGTTTCGGTTGAGCAGATACTATCGGCTGAACAGGTTCGTCAGCAGGTAGCGGTTCAACAGAATTTATAATTTTTCGGTTGCGCTCAAATGCATTATTCATTTTCTCTAACTGATATTTATTAAACCCGAAAGGATTTGAAAACACATTTTTCTTTAATGCATTAACTTCTTTAATCTTTTTACGCAGGTCTGATTTGTTTCGTATCATTTGAATGATTTTAAAATATTAAATACGGTTGCCCTGCATACATTTAGCTTTGCGCTTGCTTCATTTACAGCCTCTGTTTTTTTGGATCCTGTTTTCATTCGCATATCTACAAATCTATAAATCTCTAAATGAGTTCCAATTTTAACAGGCATCAATCCGTTACGCACTAAATACTTTAGTTCGCCACTAGCGTCAAGTCTATTTAAAATGTCGTATGTATTCATTTTTAATAAAGGTATAAATAATAGTAGACTATTTTAAAACTATTTGAATTTACTTTTACATCATGGCGGAAATAAAGCTTTACGATTACGAAGTTGCAGACGATTGGGGATGGTGTGAATTCTTTTGCATTGGGCAAGGTAACCTATCTGCTTCAGTTGTTGTTCCTTTAATTGAAGCCGTTCCCGAAGATGAAGAAATTTTAGTTAAGATTAATTCGGTTGGCGGTTTTGTTTTTGACGGTTGGGCGATTTACAACGCGCTAAAAGCACATAAAGCTAAAGTTGTAGTTCGTATCGATGGATTAGCCGCAAGCATTGCCTCTATTATAGCAATGGCAGGTGATGAAGTTAATATTTGTCAAGCGGCTATGTTAATGATACATAAGCCAACTGTTGATGGTTTTTGGATGGGTTCGGTAGATGCCGAAACTTTAAAGAAAGAAGCCAACGCATTAGACCAAATCCAAGCGGTTTTAAATTCAATATATGTTTCAAAAACAGGAATGGATGCCGCCGCTATTGATGGTATGATTAACGCCGAAACATGGATAACTCCAGATGTTGCAAAGGCTTTAGGTTTTGCTGATAGTATTTTAGGAACTATTTCTAACGAGGTTATCGAAACTACATTAAGCGAAAACATTTTTAAACACGTATTTAAAAATGCAAATGCGCAAACAATGGCTTATGCCAATAAAACGATTAAAGTAAATAAAGAAAATAAAAATATGGATAACGTAAAGGAGGCTTTAGAAAAGCACAACACTCTATTAACAGAGATTGGAAATTTCTTCAAAAACATTGTTAAGCCAAAAAATGAAGGCGAAGAAAACAATGAAGTTGTAAACTCATCGGTTCAACTTGAAAACGAAAGTTACATTTATTTCGATGGCGCGTTAGCCGTTGGGACTAAAGTATATACAGATGAGGCGATGACGGAAGCGGCAAGCGATGGTGACCATACATTAATGGACGGCAGAACTATTACGGTTGCAGATGCTGAAGTTACAAACATTCAGGAGGTAGTTGACGAAGCAGTTTCTAACGAAGCTTTAGTTGCTGAAAATACTTCCTTGAAAGAAAGAATTACGGCACTAGAAGAAAGCGTTAATTCACTAACAACTGCTGTTACTAATTCTAACGAGGCACTTGAAAAGATTAACAAAATCAAGTCTACCTACAAACCAGAAAATAGAGAGCAAGAGTTTTCTACTACTACTGTACCATCTACTAAGCCAGACTTTAGCAATGAAGCTAGAGAGGCAAGAAAACAAGAAATTAAAGACAAAAAAAATAAAAAATAATTATGGCATTACCAGCAAACATTGTTGACCTAGACCCAGTAGATTTCTGCGGTAAACAGGTAATGAGCTTCAAGGAAGCTCTTTGGACACAAGCCTTTGAAGATCCGCAGTTAAGCGAATTATTAACCATAATTCCTGGCGTTAAAGCAAAGCAACAAGTTGTTATTTTAGGTTTCTTAGGTTTACTAGGTAAAAAAGCAAGCACTACGCAATGTGCGCCAGATGCAAGCGATCAAGAAATTCCATCTGTTCAAAAGTTTTACGAACCTGCTGATATTGAGGATCGTTTTACCGAGTGCTGGAAAAACCTTTTAGATAAATTCACAGTTTGGGGATTAGGCAACGGCTTGAAAAAAGCAGACCTAACAGGAACAGACTTTGCAAATTTCCTAGAAGAAAGAGTTTTAGAAAGTTTAAGACAAGCGGTTTACCGTATTGTTTGGTTTGGCGATACCGCTGCTGATAATGTAGGCGATGGCGGTCATTTAACAGCTGGTATCGATCCATTATACTTTACTGCGATTGACGGGTTCTGGAAACAATTTTTTGCGATTGCTACGGCAAATCCTACGCAAAGAGTTATCATTGCTCAAAACAATGGTGGTTTAGTTGCTCCAGCTACTCCAACAACTGAAACTGCGGCTTCGGGAGGTACTTTGGCTGCGGCTACGTATTATATCAGAGTAGCGGCTATTAATGCAAATGGCGTATCTGCCGCAGGAACGGAAGTTTCTCAAGTTACTACCGGTTCAACTTCAACTATTACGGTTACTTATGCACCTGTTACGGGAGCAACTGGTTATCGTGTTTATATTGGAACTTCACCAGGCGCACAAACTGTTTACTTTGCAGATACCGCTTCGCCTTTAGTAATTACTACTTTATCAGGCGCTTTAGCGGGTACTCCACAAACAAGCGGAACGGCTTCAACTTATGCAGGTCAAGCGTTTACGCCAACCGATACAACCAACCAAGTAGTTACTGGCTATTTACAGTCGATGATTACCAACATGGACGAGCGTATGGCGGGAATGTCGCCTAAGTTCTTTGTTACACGTTCTATTGCAGAACAGTATCGCGCAGAACGTAGAGCGTTTGCTAATATTGATTTAGCTTATATGCGTACCGAAGAAGGATGGGATATGTTGGAGTTTGCAGGTTATCCGGTTATCGTTTTAAACTTTGAGGATAGAATGATTAAAGAATACTTCAATGACGGAGTTTCTTATTATTTACCTCACCGTATTTACTTTACTCCGATTACAAACTTGCATTTAGCAACAGGAGAAGAGGGTGAGCTTTCAACCTTAAAAGCGTGGTTTAGAGATTTCGATATGCAATACTACATTGATATTCTTTTCAGTGTAGATGCTTTAGTGATTGAAGATTACAAGTTAATGGTTGGTTACTAATTTAAAAGGAGGAAATTATCATGGCATTTATTTGCGGAGAAATAACAGCCGATATTGAAAGAGATTGCGCCATCCTACCTGTAGGAGGCGTAAAATCTACAATGCGCATCGGAAATACTGAAGACATTGCAACTGTAACATTCGATGCTACAAATCCATTGATCGTAACTGATATAGTTATGAAAGACGGTAAGCAGATGTTTACTTGGGAAGTCTTTAAAAGAGGTCATAAGCCTAGATTTGAAAAGGTTAACGGCGATTTTGCAGACCGTTATCGCCACATTATCGACACATCGGTGCAAACGTGGGATAACACCACAAAAGCGCAGGTAGAGGGTTTAAATGCGGCGAGCGTGTTTGTTATTGTGGAAAACCTACAAAATACAGGCGATGCACGTTTTGAGATCTACGGACTTGACGCAGGAATGTTTGTTGCTGACGGAGCGGTTAGAAACTTGAATGAAAATGACGGGGTTTATTCGTTGTCATTATCAAGTGATGATTTGAGTTTAGAGCCTCATATCCCTCGCTCATTCTGGGATACTACTTACGAAGGAACGTTGACGGCCTTGGCTACTTTAGATATACCAGCGGTTTAATTTAAAAATAATATTTAACTTTAAAGGCGAGCTAGTGGTTCGCCTTTTTTGTAAACATAATTATATGACGGCTACCGAAATTTATAACAGCATTCAAGGGCTTGAAAAGCTTATCTATCAGATAAACAAAAGAGAGCCATCGGCGATAAAAGAATTAAATAGGCTTCATCGTATTGCCTTTGGCGAAAGCGTAGTAGCTGACTGTTCAAATTGCCATATAAAAGCTTATAAAAAATTATTATCTTTAACCATACAAGATTTACAAATTATGGAAAGTCAAAAATTTAAGATTAAAAAGGACGCTCTTATTGAATATCCTTTTAGAAGCGGCCAATTTTATAGCTCGAAAAGCGGAATTGAGGACAGTATTGCAATTGCATACCTAGAACAGTTCCCAAAATTGGTTAAAAACTTTGAAACTTATCCAGGTTCTGAAAGCGAAAGCAAAGAATTGGATTTATCTTCTGTAGTAGAAGCTGAAATACCTGCCGAAAACGTGGAAGTTGTCGAAGAAACAGTTGAAAATGAAGCGGTAGAAGCTGAAATTCCTGCCGAAAAAGAACAAAAACACCCATCGAAACAAGGTAAAAACAAAAAATAGATGTCAAAAATCTTCAATCTTCCAGATGCAGCACCTAGAATAGTAGTTATCGACGGTAGTAAGTTAGGAATAAAGACTTATGGCGAAGATAACGGCTATCCGCAACGTATGCAGAACCTTTACAACGCTTCGGGATCGGCTAAGATGTGCGCTAATTTAGCGGCTAGTTATGTTGTAGGTAAGGGATTTGAGGATAAATATTTCTATAAAGCTATAATTAACGAAAAAGGCTTAACGCCTGATAAGTTAATTCGTATTCTTGCGCCAGACAAAAAGAAATTAAGAGGGATCGCCGTTCACATTAACTATAATGCAAGCTATCAAAAGACCGAGGTCAACTTTGTTCCTTTTGAAAATTGTAGAATAGGTGATGGAGATTTTAAAGGCAAAATTGGATTAAAAAAAGATTGGTATACGACAAAAAGATTTGGCAGTAAAAAAGCTGATGATATTGATTTTATCGACCGTTACAATCCAGACCCTTTGGTTATCGAAGCGCAAGTTCAAGCTTCGGGAGGTTGGGAAAATTACAAAGGACAGGTTTTATTTCATTCAGATGATTACGGGACTTACCCTTTAGCAACAATTGATCCTGTATTAAATGACGTTCAAGCCGAAATAGAAAGCTCGAACACCCGAAAGAACAATCTTAAGAACAATTTCCAGCTTAAAACTATTTGGGTTGAAAAGGGACAGGTTCAAGATGAAGATGAACAACAAGAAACGGTTGAGGGTATTAGAAAGTTTGTTGGTAGTGATGGCAATCAAGTAAGCGTCGTTTTTTCAAAAGACCCAGACGGAAAAGACGTGCCAGATTTAAAAAGCATTTCTTCTGGTGTTAACGATAAGTTATTCCAATACACAGACCAAGCGGCAAGATTAGCTATTTATACGGCATTCGGTCAACCTGCTATTTTGCATTCAGATTACCAAGGAACTAACGGATATAACGAGGGGCAGTTGCCTCAAAGTATGGCTTATTACAATGCCTACACTGAGCCGGATAGGATTTTCTTTGAAGAACTATTTACCGAACTATTTGAAAATTGGCACGAAAATATTAACCCTAGTAAAAGCTACAGGATTATACCTTTAGATACGGTTACAAATGGCGAAGTGTCAACTGAAGATGATAAACCTCTGATTGAAACAATTGGAATTGGAGGTACGCAGGCATTACAAGCTATATTAGCCGATCCTGCAACAACTCCCGAGCAAAAGAAAAATACTTTGGTTATTGTATTTGGGCTAAGTCAAGAAAATGCATCATTGTTAGCAGGGGTTACGACAGGAGATATTAAAACACCAGAGGAATAATGGCAACACCGTTACTAATTTTCAAAAAAGATTTTGTTGGCAGAATTGAACTGCCTAACAATTTGGCTATCGAAAAATATAGTCAGCATCTTTTGCATGCACAGGATTTCGATTTGTGCAAATTAATGGGTGATAAATTTTACTTCTACTTCATTAGTAATTTCGAAGCTAACGGAGCGGTTAAAGAAGATGCACCAGGACAGATTAAAAATTTGTTTAATGGGTCTTCATATACGGTTGATGAAATACCCTATCAGAACCCAGGCATTAAACCTGTTTTAGTTTATTTTACTGGATCGAGGTTAATAAAAGGAATAGGCGAACACATTACGCCAAACTCTTTCGCTCAAAAGATTAATGAATTTTCAGAACCTGTTAGCAATTCATCAAAGGCTTTTAAGGCCAATGAATACGAAAATCAAGCGATTGCATATTGGAATAAATGTTTATTGTTCATGCGTAATAATGCAGATGATTTTCCGCAATTTTATGATGTGTGCGGTTGTGACGACAAAAGGTCAAACGGTAAACGACCTACTATGATTGCCGTGGGCGGATGCGATTACGATAACTATTATTACAGAAGAAATGGCATACGTCGACGATAAACGGATAAGGGATTTAGACACCCAGCCAACGCCATTGTTAAATGATTTTTTAGTAATGGACAGGGCTGGAGCTTTAGAGGCTACAAAATTTACCATACAGGCTTTAGCAAACTTAATTAATGCACAAGGTGTTAAGCAAATTGCATACGCAAATACAACAGCACCAGATAATGCTTTTGGTGCTAAAGGCGATTTATTTTATCAAATACCTGCTAATGGTTCATTTATTAAAATGTTCCAAAAAGGCGTATCTACATGGGCGTTAGTTTTTAACCTGCCATTGCCTTATGAGGAAACCTATACACAAGCTAATTTAGTTTTTAGAAGTGAGGATGATTACACATTAAGCGTAACTATTCCAAGTGGCAGAGCAATTACTGCAGTAGCTATAGTTTACCCAGATGCAACGCCTAGATACTGGCTATCTGGAGGACAGAGTGAATTAATAACTGGATTTACTAATAATAATACACAGACAATAAAAGTAAAATATCAATAATATGTGCTGTCCAGAATTTAACTGTAAACTACCGATTATAAACGAATGTTCACGAAATGGCGATGCAATTGGCGATTGGCAATATTTGTTTGATATTGACATTACGGGTATGCTTTTCTTTTATGAGAGCTATGAAGTTGACGGCGTACAGGTAGTAAAAAAATCAATTGGTGACGGCCTTACCTTGATTTTACCAAATACATTAATTTTCGATGGCGTTACGTCGGACGAAAGGGTTGAGGGCAAACACAGGGGTTTTTTAAAGGTAGTCGAGAATGGCGATCAACCAAGCACGATTATTCAATTCAATATTAATATTAACAAAAAGGAGGTTTACGAATGATAGTATCTAGTTGCAATGTGAACGATAGTTTGCAGAGAGTTGAGGTTCATGTTTCTCCTTATTTGGATTTATCTAATTATTACACATCACAGCAAATAGATGCTATTGTAGAGGGTATAAAAAGTAAGGTTGTTTACCTTTCGGATAACGGATGCGTTAGCGATGCTGGGGATTTAAGCATTGAAAAAGGGGTTGGCGCAATAGCAGGAACGTTGAACACGGCAGCGATACAAGCTGTTTTGGACTTAGCAATCACCGAGCCTTTAACGGTTGTAGTCGATGGCCAGTATAATACAGGTGCTTTAACGATTTATTCAAACACTACTTTAATTTTTAAAGATGATTGCGGATTTATTCTAGCCAACGGCACAAACACGGACATGTTTAGAAATTTTAACTTTGCTTTTTCTGGTACACGGTTAGATAAAAACATCGCAATACTTGGAGGCAGAGGGGTGTTTAACTTAAACGCTGCAAACCAGTCTCCGCGCAATCCTACATTGTTGCTTACTTTCAAAGGCGCTTTCCGTTTGGCAGGGGTAGAACGAATAGTTTTCGAAGGAGGGGAGTATCTTTATGCAAGCGAGTTCACCAATTCGATAATGAACTGTAAGGACATCTATATCAACGGAAGTAAAATCGATGTAGGTACAACTAATTACATAGATAATAAAGATGGGTTTCACTTTAATGGCCCATGTGAAAATATTGTTATCAACAACATACAGTTAAAAACAGGTGACGACGGCATCGCTCTGAATGCCGACGAAGGATTAACTACTGACTGCCCTAATATAGGCGGGGCAATTACGAATGTTTCCATAAACAACATGAAGATACTAGATGGCGGAGCGAAAGGAATACGCCTGCTATCTGGAACAAGTTTAATCGATAACGTTTCGATTACAAACGTTAAAGGAAATACAAAGGACTTCTTTTTGATAGCCGACAATCTAAGAGGGGGCAACATGGAATGTACCCACCCAGGAGCTGGAAATTTCGGAAGGATTAGCATTGACGGTATAAATGTTGAAGTTACTGAAGCTACCAATTCGACACAGTATTTATCTTACTTCAGCTTTTCTGGAACATTCAAAGACCTTAGCCTTAAAAATATTATAAGGAACGATTTTTTCACAAGGTCAAAATCCTGCGTTCAATAAATTATTTCCTTTAATCGAAGTACAGAATACTGATTTATTTGGTAAAAGTTCTTTTGGTAGCCTAACGATTGACGGTATTAACTGTAATATCGATGATAACGACGATCAACCCGCCTTAGTTAAAATTTATGATGTAGAGGTAAAAAACCTATCATTGACTAACTTTAATATAGCGAATAACGGCGGTAAAATGCAAGAAGGTTTGCACATCGCGGCAATATGCGATACGTTGATTATCGATAAAATAGCTATTGGAAATTCATTTGTAAATGACTTAGTTCTTTCTGGAGCAGCAACTGCAAAATCTTTATTGATAAACGGGTTAGCTGTTGAAGATGAGGTCGGGGATGCATCTATAGCTTTCTCTCCAGTTGTTGACTTTGAAAAATCGATAGTTAATAACGTAACGAGCGCAAATAATTTTAAACAGCTTAAAACTAATTTGGCTAATCCATCGGTTCAATACCCATTTACCGAGGCTACGGGGGCGGATAGACTTGATGTATCGGGGAATAATGTTACATTAGTCGATGTGAACGATAATGTAGAACTTATCGACGGACGCGGAACAGCAAAAGCGGTAAGATTGCAACCGCCAACTCAACGTAGATTATTAGGTGACTTTTCTGTAACGGATAATTTTTCATGCTATTTTGAGTACAGGCACATAGGTGAAGATGCCATAAATATTTTAGGCACTTCATCTGCCGACAATAACAGGGGTTGGAATTTTATTGAAATTCTCGATGTGGCAAGGGGGGTTAAGATACTTCAGTTTCAATCATCATTCAACGGTGATGCTACTGGTGTAACTCCGTACAATTTCGGTCTTATAAACGATGGAGAATGGAATAAAATAGGATTTTCATTTGAGAGAATGAATAACGTTAATGGGTTGAACGTTTGGGTAAATGGTACTAGGCAATGGTTTTCAGGGGTTAGTTTTGCATTCAATACGGGGAAGCTAAACATTGGCTACGGTAGTGGTTTGCCTTGGGATGGAGCAGATATTTTAGACGTATCGGGGCTTGTTATTTTTAATAACTATTTGATGAGCGAAACGGATTACGAGACTTTAGCCAACGGAGAACAACCTTATCAGCCTAAGGCGCAATTAGGGGCTTCTTTAGCAAACAATACCATTCAATCTGTAACTAACGCCACTACATCGGTATTAACAGAAAGCCAACTTAACACTACCTATCCCGATGCTCAAATAGGCATGGAAGTAATTTGCCCTAGTATTTCTGGAGGCGGATTAATTTATAAAAAATATAGCACTACATGGGTAAAAACCTCAATAACAACGGTATGAAATTAAAGCTATTACTAATCATTTTATTGGCGTCAATTGGCGTTAATGCGCAAACATTCACAAATTTTAACGCCTACGGTTTACAACGTAAAATAGTTGGATCGGATACCACATGGCGTTTTGTGGGTAGTGGCTCGAACGGTTTTAGGTATTTCAATCCTAATGGCATTTTGCCAGACAGCACGATTTTTAGAACTGTAGCCAATTCTTATTCGCTTTCTGCCATGCAAATGAAGCTAAACGATTATACGCTTCAAACAAGGTCTATATCTACTGGATTTGGATTAACTGGAGGCGGTAACTTTACGGCAAACAGAACGTTCATTGTAGATACCACACAAGTTAGAAGTGTTTTAAATTCCTATACAAAAGCACAGGTTAATGCGTTAATATCTTCAGCAAGTCCAGACAGTACAGTATTTAGAACTACTGCAAATAGCTTGACATTGGCACAGCTACAATCTAGGTTTAATTTATATACTCCTTTGAACGGGGCGGGGGCTACGGGTACATGGGGAATAAATATAAGCGGGATTTCTGCGTTTTCTACACTAGCTACAAACTCTAATAACTGGGGTTCTGTTCCGAATAACTTTGCATTTGGCAATAGAACAAGTGATTTGCAAAGCGTTATTGGAAAAGATGGAGGTGGTACGGCTTACACGTTTACAGCGGGTGCGGTAAGGACTTTTATCAATTCTGATGGTCTTTATCAACCATTGGAAAATCAAAGGGTAAGCACTTCCAACTCGGTAACGTTTGGAAATGTAACGGCAGGACATAGTATTTTTACGGGAACTGGAAATACATACAATATAGCAGGACTAGAGACTAGAGGTAACGGGTCAAGCGTTAAGCCTATCATGGGTTTTCACCAACCTGGAGATTATGCGGGGGCAATATCATTAATGGCTAACTCACAGTTTGCTTTTTTCAATGACGATGGAACGACATACGCTAATATTAATTTGGCAAATGCAACGATAAACGGAACGCCAACAGCATCAAGCAATCAAGCGGCTAGAATGGTTGACTTAGATAGTTACATACCTTTAACGCAAAAAGCGGCGGCTTCGGGTGTGGCTACTTTGGATGGTAGCGGGAAAGTACCTTTATCCCAACTACCAACTGGATCAGAGGTGTATAAGGGTACATGGAATGCAAGTACAAATACACCAACTTTAATAGATGGCACGGGTACGAACGGGTGGAAATACATTGTAAACGTAGCTGGTACGCAGAATTTAGGTAGTGGCTCCGTTTCGTATCTAGTTGGCGATGCGGTTATTTACAACGGCACGATTTGGCAAAAGGTAGCGAGCGGAACGGCGGTAACCTCTGTAAACACCTATACTGGTGCGGTTGTTTTGGTAAAAGGTGATATTGGACTTGGTAACGTGGATAACACTACGGATCTGAACAAGCCTGTATCGACAGCGCAACAAACAGCTTTAGATTTAAAACTTAGTATAGCTACTGCAGCATCTACCTATCAGACATTAGCGAATTTAAGTACGTCGACATCTTTAGGTACTTCAAACACACTATATCCATCGCAATTAGCGGTTAAAACCTATGTAGATGCAAACGTACCTGCCTTGACCAATTACGCTTTAAAAGACGGAACTAATTCAACTGGGACATGGACTATAAGCACAACTGGGAATGCGTTAACAGCTACAACAGCGGTAAGCACAAATAATTGGGGTTCAATACCTAATAATTTTGCATTTGGGATTAGGACTAGTGGTATGGATACATTTATAGGTCAAGATGCTGGCGGTACGGCATATACATTTAGTAGCGGTGCTGTTGCTTCATTATTAGGACTTAGCTCTTATTTAACCGCTTCAAGCACAAACACGCTAACCAATAAAAGCGGTAACATTTCACAATGGACTAATGATAGTGGTTATATCACTACTGATACCAAATGGGATGGTGGCGCAACTGGATTAACGGCATCGACAGGACGTACATCTTTAGGTGGGACAACTGTAGGACAAAATATATTTACCTTAACCAATCCATCCGCTATCCGCTTTATAAGATTAAATGCTGACAACTCGGTCGATGCGCTTAATGCTTCAGATTTTAGGACGGCAATAGGTGCGGGATCGGCGGTAATAGATAGTACTCAATTTAGAACGGTTGCAAATAGCTACTCATTAGCTGGCATGCAAACAAAGTTGAACAACTATACTTTGCAATCAAGGACTTTCTCTGCGGGATATGGACTTGCTGGAGGTGGAGATTTTACTTCGAATAAAACCATCTATGCCGATAGTACGGTTGTTAGGTCATGGTCTAACAGCTTAAGTTTAGCGCAACTTCAAACACGATTTAATCTTAAACAAAATTTGGTAACGTTAACTACAACGGGAACTGGAGCGGCTACTTTTAACCAATCTACAGGAGCGTTAAATATACCTACTCCTAGCGGTGGTGGCGGTGGAACGGTTACAAGTGTAACGTCTGCAAATACCGACATATCGGTAGCCAACACTACATCTACTCCAGTACTCACTTTGAATAGCGGACTAGGCGCAAGTAAGATCGTAAAAAGGGATGCTGATGGTGCTGTTCCAATAACGGCGGGATCAAGGATATGGACGGTAGGGTCAAACGATATTGCCTATCAAGCAGCAATTCATAACTTCTATAGATACACATCAAGTACTATTTCCGGACATTTCATGAATATGAGCAATACTGGTTCTATAGACGAATTGACGATATTCCCTCAAAACGGAACGTTTCCAGGATTGCTAAATTTCGGCAACTTAAAGAGCGGAACAACTACGCCAACCCCATCGGGGACTGAACATCAACTTACAATAGATGCAAATGGATTAGTTGGGCATAGGGCTTTCGCTAGTAGTACTACCAACTTAGCTTTAGGCACACCTACATCAACAACTTACCCTATCACTAATAGCAATGGTACAGGTTTTACTTTACCTAGCGCAACAACTACGGATGCTGGATTATTTAATGCGTCGGATAAAACTAAATTGGACGGCATTGCAAGCGGTGCCAACAATTATTCTTTGCCTGTCGCAACCGCTTCGGTGCTTGGGGGTGTAAAACAAGGTACAGGAGTTGCTATCGATGGGTCTGGTGTTATTAGTGCGCTAACACAAGCGACTAGCGGTACATATACGCCGACGGTGGCTAACGTATCTAATACATCTTCATTAAGTTTGACGTACGCGGCATATACGCGGATCGGGGACATAGTTACAGTCGATGCGATCATAAACTACACTACTACAAGCGGCGTAACCTCTTCGCAGGTTTCAGTAACGCTACCATTCGATGTTTGCTCTAATAATGCTGTAACAGGTATTGCTTCCGTAGTAGGGGCTAACGAAGCGGGAATAGTTGATTATAACAGTAATACCAGTGCTAGGGTTTACTTTCCTGCAAACGCTTTAACGGGCGCTAGGGTTACGCACATACGATTTACTTACACAGTAACAGATTAACTAACACATAAAATCATGAAACAATTCGAAGAAGAAGTAGAAGATGATGAAAATCAAAACGGTGATTGCGACGTTACCACAAAACACCTAGCAGGAGAAAGGCCAGCAGGTTACTCCAATCAATCTTACCTTAAATGCGATAAGATAAACAAGTCTTGGTATTGGTATGATCCGACTATTGCTTAAAAACAATAATTAGTTATATTTGTTTAATTTAACATGATGACCAAAGTGGCAGAACAAGAGATAAAAGACAGCCTTAAAAAATCGGAGTTTAGGGGAATAGTGGCTACGGTAGCAAGTACGGTAACGGTATTGGTCGGTATGTTTTTTGGTGGGCTACAAATCGTCGATGCTGTTAAAAAAAGCATAAGGATTGAGTACGATGCTAAATTCCAAGAAATGAAAAGCGAACAATACAAAATTGATCGTGAACAGGACTATAAAATATTGGTGTTGGAAAATAACAATTCAAAGAAATAAAAATCTTTTCATAGGTAGTTTGGTTTAAGCGTTATTCAAGGATTTGGATAACGCTTTCCTTTTTAGTACATTTAATAGAGTTTAATTTAGTTTATTTCATTAGCCGTAGTTTGGATGGATTACGGCTTTTGTGTGTAATAGCATTGTTGCAAAAAGTTAAGATAATAGATTATATATTCGTTTATTATTTAACAGTTAAAAAACTTAACATGAAAACAAATCCAAAAAAATTCTACATTATCAGAACCTATTCAGCAGGTGTTTGGTTCGGTCAAATCGTTTCATTAGATGGCATGGTATGCATTCTTAAAAATGCACGTAGATTATGGCAATGGGCTGGAGCGGCTTCTTTGTCTCAATTAGCAGTAGACGGCACAAAATCGCCTAATGGCTGTAAATTTACGGTAACAATTACAGATGAAGATGGTGTTTATTTGCCTCAAGTTATCGAAGCGTTACCATGCACAGATGTCGCAGTTGAAAACATTAACGCCGTGAAAGAATGGAAACTTTAATTAAAAAATTCTTAAGCATAGAAGCTAAAAGCTCTGGCTCTGGCGATGGCTCTGGCTCTGGCGATGGCTATGGCGATGGCTCTGGCTATGGCTATGGCGATGGCTCTGGCTCTGGCTCTGGCTATGGCTCTGGCGATGGCTCTGGCGATGGCGATGGCTCTGGCTATGGCGATGGCTATGGCTCTGGCTATGGCGATGGCTCTGGCTCTGGCGATGGCGATGGCTCTGGCGATGGCTCTGGCTCAAAATCTCGAAAAACGACTGGCGTAGTTTGTTTTTCTGATTATTCAAAAGGATTTTTAGATAAAGACAAAAAAATAGCTTCGTTTAGTAAGTTTAACGGAAAGCCTGTTTATTACATTGATAATATTCCTTGTGTATTTGTTTCGATAAAAAGAAACACGGCTACGGTTTTGGTTATTAAAGACGATATGTCTACAGAACAGCAATTTGTTGCTAAGTCCGGCAATTTATTTGCGCATGGAGACACGAAAGAAGAAGCCTTACAATCGGTCGCCGATAAATTCTATTCATCACTTTCATTTCAAGAGAAAAAACAAGAATTCTTGAAGCTTTTTAAAGCAAATGAAATTTACGACAATAAGTTGTTTTTCGAATGGCATCATCATTTAACTGGTAGTTGCGAAAGTGGCCGTAGAATGTTTGCTCAATCGAGAGGTATTAATTTAGAAAATAAAATGACTACTTTAGACTTCTTAAACTTAACGGTTAACGAATATAATGGAAGTTCAATCAGAGAAATATTAGAAGAAATAACTAATCCCGTTTCCCGTTAAGTTTTCGGGAGTGGTTGTACCCGTAGTCCTGACCGATTACGGGTTAATTTTAAATTAATTAACCAAATATAAAATGAAAAAAGAAGGAATTTACACAATAGCAATATTAGCTATGATGATTATAGGAGTTGGCTTTGTTGCGCCGGCGGACATTAGAATAGTCCTAACTGAACAGGAAGCAGGACAATATAGCGAAAAGATTGCAAAGGCTACTCAAATCATTAACGATAGTGATATGAACGCAAAAGAACGAAAAGATTGCAAGGAACTGCTTAATTCAGCTCAATCATTGTTGATTAGTAAGGTCGTTAAAGACACGGTAAAAACACCGATTAAGAAATAATCAGCCTCAAGAGGATTGGCTTAAAGCAAGATTAAGCAAGAGGTAAAACGCACTACTCATTGATTTGAGTGGTGTTTTTTTTGTTTTGTAAGTAATTTAGCTATATTTGATAAAACAATTTGTTATGGCAAAGTTTACGATTGTAGATAATATTCTTTATCAGAATGGCGTAAAGGTTATTCAAAGACCATCACCTAATCATGGTGGCATAATTAATCCGAATTATATTATAATGCATTACACTGCTTCTAGTAACGCAGAGGGGGCTATATCATGGATGCAAAGTCCACAATCAAAAGTTGCGGCTCATTTGCATATCGATATGAAAGGAAACGTTGTTCAGCTATTGCCGTTAAATGTATGTGGTTATCATGCGGGTAAAAGCGAATGGCAAGGGATAGTTGGTCTTAATTCTCATTCAATCGGTATCGAGTTACAAAATACTGGCACACAGGAATACACGCCAATTCAGCTACAACAAAATATAGATGTGTGCAAAGCGTTAAGTCAATCATTTTGCATAAAAGAGATATTGGGACATTCAGAAATATCTCCAGGTCGTAAAACTGATCCTGGACCACAATTTCCAATGATTGAATTAAGAAAAGAAATATTTAAATAATCATGGCAAAGAAAATACAAGTAGGAAATGCTTTAGTTAATCCATCGGAAACGGTTGTTAAATTCGGTTTAGGTCAAGTAGGCAATACAACTCCACAATGGACTAAGAAAGTCTTTAGAATAGTTTTATACACCGCTACAGCTTTAACTTTAGTAACCCAAATAGTTACCGAAATTCCTGTAGAGATAAGTTCGATTATTACTAAGTATTCGATTGAGGCGGTTGCTTTGGTTCATGCTTTGTCTAAATTATTTGGCGTAGAAGTTAAAGAAGATTAAATGAAATTCACAACAGCCGATTTACACCAAATAGCATCCTTTCATAAAATCGTGATGAACTATTTGAAAATGATTAAAAAATGAAACCTAAATTCAGACTTATATTAATTGCCTTAGTACTGTTGGCAGTATATGTCTGGATTTTATTAACCACATAAATTATGAATGTTGCAAGACGAGAATATGTAGTTCAAGAGCTACAAAAGAAAGATTTCCTATCAAGCGTTGATCCGAAATCAGTTGCTTTAAAGGCTGGATTAGCATGGTTAAAGAAACTAATATTTATAGCTGTTTGGCCTTTGGTTAAACCATGGATTAGTCAGCATATTAACGAAAAGATTGCCGATGGAATTGAAGATATTTTGGAAGGGTTATAGTATATTTGTTATCTCACTACTAATAATCAATTAAAAAACCTGTTACAAATCGTAACGGGTTTATTTTTTACTTAATCCTATACTTAGAAAGGCTATCTGAAAGCCTTTTAATTTTCTCCTTATCATTTACTCCTTGCATTTGGTCTAAAAACATTTCGTAACGTTCGTAATTAAGGATGGTTTGCCTTTCGGTTGGATGGGTACATTTTGGAGGGGACGGTTTGTTTTTTATGAGAAGTACCGTTATGATATAAATCGATAATGCACCACAAATGAAGCCTATTATAAATCTGCTCATATTATCTGAATTAAAATCAACAATCCGTAGACCGTTAAAAGGATTATCAATGCCCATTTTACTAGCTTGGATTTCATTTTACAGCGTTTTAATATAATTCCTAATTAATTCAACACGCTCGTATACGGTTTCGATCGCTTCTGTATTTCTGTCTAAAAAGAACCGTTTAATTCTCAATTCGTCTTTAAAATTAGAATAAGTCATTTCTTCGGCAACCTCGTCGTATAATTCACTATCCAATTCGTCTAATCCCAAATCGTACATTTTAGATCGTGCTTCTCTCAATATTAAATGCTCTGGAGCATCCATTAACGTATACACCAATCCAGCTTGTGGCTTGTCGAATAATTCGCAATACCCTTGTAATTGCCATCCGTAACCATCTACTGGTATTTCAGTTGCAAATAACGGAAATGTATCTTGATGCCAACTATTTTTAATATCTTCAATCGAATTAGCTAAAACCAAATCGGGTGTGCCGGTTATGTATTCGTTTTCTCGGTACTCATCATTTTTGGCAACCATACCCCATTTGTAATAGTTAGAAGCGAAATCGATACTTCCATCCTCACAAAAATTACCTTTATCGGTATATTTTGATTTGAAGTTTTTATGGCGACCGTAAAATTCGGGTTGCTCTTTAATCCACTTATGGACATGGGCCAAACACGTTTTGGATAAAATTTCGATTTTAGATTTCGGGTTGGTCATTATTTGACCAATACCCGAACATCTTGCTTTAAATTCTTTGCTCAACTGCATCGCTAATTGCTTTTTTAGTGGTTTCTGAAATGATATAATGCTTTGATAAAACCTTTACAATGCCATCTAAAGTATTATTACCGCTTAATATGGTTTCAATTACTTCGTCCCATTGTGGGTTATCAGAGCCAAATTCTGGCAACGTAAATACAGGCGGTTCTTTTTTAACCCGTAAAGCGTCCATAATTTCGCCAAATGCTTTGATTTTAACGACGTAAAGCGTTATCTGTTTGCCGAACCAATCCTCGACAAATTCGCTCCCTGTAGATGAGGAGATTGCCTTTGCATTTACGGTATTAACAATCATTGGCTTTTGCCCTTTAATGTAAAGAACTAATCCTTGATTTTTTTCGGCATTCTTTAGCTCTTCTTTTTTAGCACCATCAATGGTAACAACCATTTCACGGGTTGTACCGTCGCCATTCATAAGTTCGTACGCACCAATATAATTTGGGTCTTTCAATTTTTTGTAGTGTGTCTTTTCCATTTTGATTAATCTTTAATAGTTACTAAAACTTCTTGCAACCCCTCGATAGAGGTTAACAATTGACTTGCTTGTTGTTCAAGCATTGTCTTTTCCCATTCGTTTGTAGACAATTCTGCTGTTTTAAGCATATTATTATAAATCGTTAACTGCTGATTTAACTGGAATAGCATTTTATCTCGGTTGCTCATTATTTCTAGTTTTTGTTTAGTTGGTTTAAAATGCTTGTGCACCCTCGATTAGTGACTTAATTTCTTCATAAGTTTCTTTTACTAGATATGGTTGAGTATCTAACAATGGGTTTAAGTGTATAAATCCATCACCAAAAGTTACAATTTTAGAAACATTCAGCATTTCTGGCTTGCCTAGAGATACCTTTCTTTCAATACCCATCATTATATCGCCTAAATCATAGTATCTAGGCGTTAATTCTATAAAACCTTTCATATCGTCTGAAACATTAAATAACTAGCGACTAAACCTAACGCCCATATAGAGCAGATTAATAAGAATGCTTTTTTCATGATTTAATTTGTTTAGCTTTTTTGTCTAAAAATGTGTTAATTTCTTGATTGAACTTAAATTTATTTCCTTTAAGTTTATCCTTTGTTGCCGTCTTAATCCTAGATGTAAGATAGGTCGTTTCTTCAAGTTTTTTTCTGCCCATTGTTTAAATGTTATAAGGCAAATGTATAATTAATATTCTATATATGCAACACAAATATTTAACGTCTATTATTTTGTTACATTAAACTAACTATTTGTAACATAGTAGATACAAATGAAAATAAATTTATATTTGTGTTGCAAGTATAAAAACTATTCGTACATTTGACTATACAAAAACAACAACGATATGAAAACTATATTAACAGCACTAAAAAACATACCTAATGTAAATTACGCTAGGTTATCTAAAGACAAAAAACAAGTTTTGGTATCAATTAAGCCATTAACAGTTTCTACTTTTAATCACTACTTTAATAAATTGAGAGGAAATATTTTTTCATCTATTAGTTTTGATACCGCTAAAGACACTAAGGTGTCTACAATAATTAGCTTTTACATTAACTAGCCCCCATCTAACTCAGATTAAACGATAACAAAAACCCTAACAATAAGATTATGAAAACTCAATCATTTAACAAAACTCTTTTAAAAGTAGGTAAATTATTAATCGGTTCACAAAGCCGTCATTCTTACAATGGTAAAATTGAATACTTTATAGATTTTGGTAGTTTCAATTTATTTACCTTAAAGTTTTAACTAACCACTAAATAAAGAAAGATGAAAAAGCAACTATCAATCACCGAACTAGATTTACTACAGGCCAAACTAGCATTGCGTAAAATATATCTAAAAGCTAAATTTAAAAATCAAGGGAAATTGTAATGGAAAACACAGAAAGAAATAAAAAACTATTTTTTGCTCAATATTATGGCCAAATAGTATTGGCGGACTTAAATCATGGATTTGTAGCCGATAACGAAGCTTGTAATTGGCATTTAAATTTTTCGGACAATTACTTAATGCTCGCCCCGTTGTCGTCGATTACAGAGGAAGACGCTGTTGAATTTTGTAGGCTAAACTATGGTTATTCTGAAAATCACATTCTTAAAAACGATGGCTCAATTTCAATTAGGAGTGGCAGATTTCAGTATACTAGGGTTAATGATGATTTTTATAATTTTAACTCTAAATCTTCTGACTACCTAAGGTCTAAAGGATATGCTTTACCGTTTATGGATTTATCAGTTGAAAAATTAATCAAATATGGATGGCTTAAACTTAAAACATCATGAAAAAACTAACCCGCCCCCAGCTTTCCCTATTCATTATACCTCTTTGGTTCTTTGGTAGATTGGTGTTTACTTTAATAACCGGATCATGAACCAACCAACCCCAAAACTAAAACAATCTTCATCTTATTGGCCGAACAATCCGAAAGAGGATAAGAAATGGCTTATCTTGTTCGTGGTTATTTACCTAATTGCACTCGTTTACTGGGCGGTTAAACATAGCTGATTATGAAGTCTGATTACGCCATAAAAACGATAAGCAAAATAGATGCTTCGTATATAATTTTAAAATATCATTATTTGAAAGACATATCGAAAGGATTTAAAAGCGGGTATAACTTCGGGTTATTTAAAAAAGATGAATTAGTCGGAGTTTGCGTATTTACAGGATTTCCAGTACCAGAATTGTCAAAGGGTATGCTTGGGCTTGAACGAAACGATCAAGATGGTTTATTTGAATTAAGTCGGCTTTGCTTGTCCCCAGAAATTCAATCAACAGAACATAATTTAAGCAGCTACTTTGTTTCAAAATGCATTAAGAAACTAAGAAAGATGACGAATGTTAGGGTAATACTTTCTTATGCAGATAATGACTTTCACAAAGGAACTGTTTATAAAGCCTGTAATTTTAAATACTATGGATTGACTGATGCTAAAAAAGATTTTTGGATTGAAAATTCAGATGGTTCTTTTATAAAACACAGCAGAGGTAAAACGAAGGGCGTTAGAGGGGAATGGAGAAAAAGAAGTCAAAAGCATAGATTTGCCTTAATATTCGACAAATCTTTAACCTGTCAATGGCCTTTATTCTAACAACAATAATACAAAACTTGAATAAGCTATTTTGTAATTTCGTCTATGTTAAAAATCGAATTTAAAAAACCGCAAAAAGTATTTGGCCGAGATTTGCACGATAGCGTTTTAGCAAATGATGCTACTTTAGATTATGTTAAAGACATTCAGTTAGTAGTAATTGATGTATCATATAAAAAATGGCCTTTAATATTGGATATTAAATTAATTAAAAGCATTAAAAATTTTAAATAAACCCAACAGAGTTATGAGCCCATTTATATACGCCGGATTAACGGAAGAAAAACAAATCAGTTTTTTGTTAGGAACACATTTCATTGAACCAAATGATATTATTACTGGAATTGCTGAATTGATGGGGATTAATTACTCGGATATTCACGGAAATTCAAGGAAAGATGAATTTGTAATGGCTCGCCAAATATGTATTGGATTGATTGCGTTAAACTTTCCTCATCTTACTTTAAAAGAAATTGGCGGAATGTTTAATAACAGGCACCACGCCACTATACTTTATTCAATCGATGAATATAAGCACTCCTACACACATGAAAGGAAGTTTAGAAACATGGTTTTATTATTTAAAAACCAATCTAATCATCACTATATTACTAATCCTAATTAAACAATTATAAACCCAGTCGGGCGGGTAAAGCTATGTCTGTAAGCGACCGCCTGACTTAAAATAAATTAAACTTACTATGAAAGAATATAATGACTTTTTGGAAACGAAAAGAAAGACTTTTATTGAATCAGGTTTCGAGATTGATGAAAGCAAATTAAATAAACACTTATTCGATTTCCAGCGTTATGCAGTTAAAATTGCGCTTGCTAAAGGTCGCTTTGCATTGTTTGAAGATTGCGGACTAGGTAAGACTTTACAGCTTTTAGTTTGGGCTGAGGAAGTATCTAAGTACACCAAAAAGAAAGTATTAATTTTATCACCATTGGCAATTGTAGATCAAACTAAAAATGAAGCGGTTAAATTTGGTATTAAGAATAAATATTTTGATGTTATAAATTATGATCAGCTACACAATATAGATGTTTCAAAATACTCTGGAGTTGTTTTAGATGAAAGTTCAATATTAAAAGGTCGTGACGGTAAAACTTCGTCATTAATATTAGAAACATTTAAAGGATTTTCATATAAGTTAGCATGCACCGCTACACCATCTCCTAACGATCACATGGAATTAGGACAGCATAGCGAATTTTTAGGCGGGATGAGCTATTTAGAAATGTTAGCTATGTTCTTTGTTCATGACGGTGGAGAAACTTCTAAATGGCGTTTAAGAAAGCACGCTAAAGACGTATTTTGGAAATACGTTTGCACATGGTCAATAGCTATTGACAACCCTAAAACATTAGGATTTAAAGGTGATGGATATGACTTGCCAGAAATTGAATATATCGAACATATTATTTCAGTTGATAACGAAAGTTACTCTCTATTTAACGATGTGGCAATTTCTGCAACTGATATTCATAAGGACTTAAATAGGTCATTTGATGCTCGTATTGAAAAGTGTATTGAATTAGTTAATCATTCAGATGGGCAGTCTATTATTTGGGGCCTTAAAAACAATGAAACAGATACGATTGTAAAGTTAGTCAATAACGCTGTTAATGTTCAAGGATCTGACACGCCTCAATACAAGGCAAAGCATTTAAACGGATTTGCAAATAAAGAGTTTGAAAACCTAGTTACTAAAACTTCTATTGCTTCTTTTGGTATGAATTATCAGCAATGTAATAATATGGTTTTCCTAAGCTATGATTTTAAGTTTGAGGCATTTTATCAAGCCGTAAGGCGTTGTTATCGTTTCGGACAAAAAAACAAAGTTACTGTACATATTTTAATCCCAGAAACACAACAAAACGTAAGGGCAACAATTTTACAAAAACAACAAAACCATTTTGAAATGATACACGAAATGGCAAAATATTCTGCTGAAGCTGATTACAAATCAAATAAATCTAAATTAATGATTAAAAATAAAGAAATTAAAACAGAAAATTACCATTTGATAAATGGAGATTGCGTTCAAGAAACCCAAAAACTAGCTGATAACTGCGCTGATATTGTAGTATTCAGTCCGCCATTTGCCGAATTATATGTGTATTCTGACAAAGAAGAAGATATGGGTAACGTATCGGATTACAAACAATTCGAACAGCATTTTAAATACCTTATTCCTCAAATTAAAAGAACGTTAAAGCCTGGTAGAATTTGCGCTATTCATTGCATGGATTTACCAATTCAAAAAGGTAAAGAGGGTTATATAGGTTTAAGGGATTTTAGCGGAATGATTACAAATTGGTTTCAAGATCAAGGCTTTATTTATCATTCTAGGGTTACGATTTGGAAAAACCCAGTTACGGAAATGCAACGTACTAAAGCGTTGGGTTTATTGCATAAAACTATAAAAAAAGATAGCGTTATGACTAGGGTAGGTATTCCAGATTATATCCTATTTTTCAGAAATGATGGAGAAAATGAAACTCCTATTAAACATCAAGATACTGATCCTGCTAAATTAGATTATCTACCTGTAGACCTTTGGCAGAAATACGCATCCCCTGTTTGGTATGATATTGATTATTCCCGTACATTGCAGTATAGAAGCGGTAGGGATGGAAATGATGAGAAGCACATTGCACCACTCCAACTAGATACAATCGAGAGAATACTGCATTTATATTCTAATGAGGGCGAAACTGTTTTAAGCACATTTGGAGGTATTGGTAGTGAGGGTTGTTGTGCTTTAAAGATGAATAGAAAATCTATATCAATCGAATTAAAAGAAAGTTATTTTAAAATAAATGAAGCTAATCATAGGGCGTTTTCTGAAGAAAAAAACAGCGTACTAACTTTATTCTAAATGCAACCATTAAATACGTTAAAATATGGAGAAACATACAACGGCAAAAAATATCGAGTTCGTGATGTTTCTCCTAATTCAATCGGTATAATCAGACTTTCTGATCAATGGCTTATCCGATTTGAAAATACACACCCATCATTTAATACACTAGTTAAAAAAGATTAATATGCAAAACGAGACCAACCTATCACGCGTTAAGTCCGCATTTGAAAGTGGATTGAGACTGACTGTAGTAAGCGCAATTGAATTGTGCCATACTTCCGAATTAAGAGTTTATGTAACTCAACTAATCCGATCAGGACTAAACATTAAATCCGATTGGTGCTATTCAAAAGAAAAGAAGTGGAAAGTTTATTATTTAGAAAAATAGTTTGCGGATTTAAGAAAAATTAAATATATTTGAATATGAATTTGAGAGAAAAGATTAAGGCAAGCGGTTTAAAGCAAAAGTTCATTGCTGAAAAATTAGGCTTATCAGAAGCTCACTTAACCATGATGTTAAATGGCAAAGCAACAATGCCAGAATTTATAAGGAACGACTTAAACACGTTACTTAAATTAGTTGGAGTATAGATTTTTAATGTTTAAAATTTTAATAAAAATTAAATGGCTTACCGATTTTCAGATACTTTAAAGTGGAGTGACGAATGGTTTATAGACCTAAAAACTTTGGAAAAATTAATGTTTTTGTACTTATGTGATAATTGCGATGTTGCTGGATTTTTTGAAATCTCTATTAGAAAGATAACTTTTGATTTAAACATTACAGAAGTTGAAATTTTAGGGGCTATTAAGGGGCTAGATAGGGGCTTAATTTTATCTAATGACGGTAAGATATTACTGGTTAAAAACTTTATAAAGCATCAGAAGAACCTACCTCTTAACTTTAAAAACAATGCTCACAACGGAATTTTAAATCGGTTTAAACTTTATAAACCAAAATTTACAGGACTATCATTAAACGAAGAAAAAGGATTTATAAAATTAGGGGCTAACAAGCCCCTAGATAGGGGCACTGATAAAGGTAAAGATAATTATACTATAGATATACTATTAGTAAAGGAAGTTTTAAATTTTTTCAATTTTACAGAAACTGCAAATTTTGATAAGATGAAGATTGTAGGAAATCTGCATGAATGCTTAACATTAAATAATCGGATTGAATATTTTACAACTCAATTTAGAAGTTATGTAGAATTAAAAAAAATTAATCCACAGTATATACACTCTTTTAAAAATTTCATTGGAACTCAAGAACTTTTATTTGAGGACGGAGCATGGAATGTAGAAAATTGGACTGCTAAGCTATCAGAATACACAAAGTCGTTAACGCCAACTATTAAACCTAGTGAGCAAAGAAAAGTTTGGAACTAATGATTAAAAGACTTAACGACGTAAAAGAAAAACTAGAGGTTTTAAGAACGTCAACTAATCAGAAAGGTGAAGTAACAGGGTTTAAGTGTTTAGATGATTTATACACCATTAAAAACGGTTCATATACCTTTATTCTAGGTTCACCTACACATGGAAAATCGGAATTGATATTTGAATTATTAATGAACCGAGCGCATAAAGGTTTTAGGTCCTTAATTTATTCTCCAGAAACGGGCAGCGTAGAAGAAATAATGGCAGAGTTAATTCATAAGTTTATTGGAAAATCTGCTTACCTAACTAGCTTTGATCCATGCACAGACCAAGATTATAACAAGGCTTTGAACTTTATTGATTATAGTTTCTTAATAGTAGACAGCGAAGAAAAAGCATATTCCGTAAAGGAATTATTTGAAATGGCTGATAAATACGAAAAGGAAAATCCATCGGAGCAAAAAATATCCTACATCATGGCAGAACCTTACAACGAGATTAAGCACGACATGACCGAGTTTGGGGCAAGGCAGGATTTGTATATTGAGCAATTTGTAGGCGATATAAGGCGTTATTGCAAAAAGACAGGTAAGCACACGTTTATTTCATTACATCCTACTAGCCAACAGATAAAACAGGATAGCGGGTTTAATTATTACCCTAAACCCTTACCAAGAGAAGCCGCGGGTGGACAGGCCCTATTTCGTAAGGCTATGAGTTGGCTAACTATTTGGCGACCGCCTGTAGGATTTCCACATGATAACGGTGTGCATGGTGAAAATGATTTGATTGTATCGATTGATAAAGCTAAACCAAAAGGTGTAGCTACTAAAGGAGAAACAACCTTATATTTTGATTGGCAAAGGAATAGGTATTATGAACGAGTAGAAGATAAAAACCTCTACGCATTCGAGCATGAAAATACCGTAATAAGCACCTATACTGCTATGAAACCGAGTACAAATTTTAGCGAACCAACAGATAAAGCACCTTTTTAATTATGAAAACATTAAAAGAATACGAGTATAAAAGTTTATACGAAAAATTACTATTAGAAATAGAAACCTATCATACTTTTTATAATGATTTTAGTAAGCATATTATGTTAATTTCAATAGGCAGAGGATTATTAATTGATATGTATTCTGATTTGATTAAATTTAAGAAAGCAAACCCAACAAATCCGAAAATACCAGAAAAGGAAGCAAAATTAAAGCAGTTGTTAGATGTGTTTGATGAATTTGATGGTTTACATTCTAAGTGTATTCAAATGCAATTACAGCTACGCAGGTCTAACGAATTAGTATTTAAATTAACCGAGGAATTAACCGCCATTAAAAAGGCTCATAACGAAAAGTAAAGATTAAAACAATAAAAACAAAATTTCCATGGGTGTTTTGGATAACATTCGAAAAAAGACAATGGTTTTCTAAATTATGGAAAACAAGGGGCGCAAACTTCATGAACATTCAAATATTTGGATTAATGATTTCAATTGGTTTGCCCTGGAAAAATGTTTATATAAATGTTCATAACAGAGATTACAGAACTCTTAAACATTTAAAAACCACCAACGATGCTAATTTAGCAAAAGGAATTTTAATTGGTAGCTATAAGAAATTTGGTTTATGATTAAAATTTATACTTGGAAAACCTACCGAATGATTAAACGCCTTAAATGGTTAATCGGTAAAAATTGAAAAATATGGAAAGAGATTTCAATAAGCATTTTAATTTAAGCGAAAACGACCATTCTAAATTATGGAATTTATTCCTTGAACACGGCATGACTAGAGGAGAGGCTTTTCACCGAACAAAAGGCAACCATTATTATTTACAAGCTATCTGTCAATATCATTCGGTTGAATGGAAAACATGGAAAAGTAAGCTATCTCCTTTTGTTAAAAATTTAATAGAAACTGAATACCCACAATTAATGGTTCAAGACAAATCATTTGAAAAGTAAATTATGAAAAACGAACTAACCATCCAGGAATACAAAGAACTTCAATTCCAGGTTACGCCACAAATGAAGTATCGTAACCAAAAGACTACAGTAGATGGAATTGTGTTTGATAGCAAATTAGAAGCTGAATATTACGGTAAACTTAAATTGTGGGTTAAGTCTGGGGTTGTATTATCATTCGAAAGACAGGTTGTTTATCCTTTTATTCACAATGGCGTTAAAATCGGATCGTATAAATCAGACTTTGATGTAATTTGGAAAGATAGCGGTTTAAAGGTTACGGATGCAAAAGGTTTTCGTACTGATTTGTATAAGTGGAAAAAGAAAATGATGCTTGCTTTTTATGGTATAGTGATAAAAGAAGTATAGCAATCATGTTACATTTTCGCATCGTTTTAACTCGTAAATTGCACTAACAAAACCAATTGATATGTCAGCGTTCGAAGCATTAGTAAAAGTAGCTAAAATAGATAATGAATACGGTAAAAAAATGTTCTTAGAGCAATATGTTACGCCTATGTTGGAAAATGCTTACGGAAAAGACCAACCTATTCACTTGCTGTCTAAACTTATTATTCAGTCATATTTGATTAAAGCAATTTGCAAGCTGTTAGGATTGAATAAAATCACTGAAATAAATAAAGCTCAAACAGAGCAGATAAATACAATTTTTAACGGATTAATTAAATAGAAATGAAATGGTACCAAAAAATAGCAACTGCCATATTGGTAATATGCGGTTTATTAATGTTTGCAATAATGATTTTTGGAGCGTACTTATCAGTTAGATAATATGAAAACAGCAGAAGAAATATCTAAAGATTTTTATCAAGCAAAAGATTTAGCAGATCAAGATTATAACATAATTAATGCGCTAAGAGAGGGTTTTATTCAAGGCTACACCCTACAAAAAAAAATCTTATACTTTACTAACGATAAAAACATGATGGTGAAATATGATGATGACAATATTGTAATTCGACACGATAATGAAACTGGTGAATTTGTATTTGAAAGAGTTTTGTACAGAGGTCATTCGGGCGAAAGATTAACACCACATTACGTTTTAAAAACCAATTGATATGGAGACAGCACAGGAGACAGCAATTAGAGTATTAGAACTAGACCCTAATTGGGTTCAAGATAAGATATGGTTAGATAGTCACAAAATAGTAGAAGCGATGAAAGCCTATGCCATGCAGGAATGCGAAAAGGTTAGGCGAGAATGTGCGGATAATGCTAAGGAATGGGTAACCGTTCCATTGTATAAGAAGAAATGTACGGATGCAATCCTCTCAACCCCTATAACCCTTAGCTGATATGGAAAAGAAACTTACCCTCTGTCAATACGTAGGACATTCTTATTGGAGGATTGGAATGACAAATAAATTTGAATGTAAATGGTGCTATCATATATCCACTTTTAAATTACCCATAACCCGTCCATAATAGGGCTTAAATAAAAGAGAGAAAATGATACCCGCAAATAAAATTAAAGAGATAAGCAACAACATCCACTCTAATAATTTAAATAACGATAATGATGTTATGCCCCCTTTAAAACCTATTTTTATTATTTTGATAATAATTTCTATCCTTTTTTTAATGGTAAAATATTACTAACCCAATCACATAAACAAGAAGATAATGAAAGCTACAATTGAAAATGAAGAATTGTTAATTAAACAGTCTGACGAAAAAAAATTATTAAGTTCATTGAACAGAATTAAAAAAGCTGTCGATGATATAAATAAATTAGGTTATGAGGTTTTTATGGCAGAGCATGGTTCTTTTAACGTAATGAACGTAAAAGGTTCTGGTGGCTATAAAAATAATCTTGATTATGACACAAGTATGGTTGTAGCTAACATTCGTGTTGACGGTATAGATGGAGGGGCTTGGTAATGACCCAATATCAGTTAAACGGAAAAACTTTAGGGGTGGTGGAGGTTGAACACGACAATCCTTTTCATATTAATGTAAGAAATACAACTTTGTGGTATAGGTATTTTGATAATGAAAAAGTTAGACAATTTACAGGAGTAGAGCTGAACGATCATGCATTTAATTTCTTTTCTCTAAGTAAAAACATTACGGAGGAACAAGCGTCTACCATAATGCCAGGATTATCAACAGGACAATTAGATGGGGTTTGGTATTCAATTGGTAAAGGTGAAAGATACTGTTTTGACAATGCTGTTGATGCATTCAATTCATGGCTCAAAGCCAACTCAATTAAAGGGAATAGTGTGATTTTAATTAAAGATAAGTAAGATGGGAATGTATGACACGGTTTTAGTCCCTTGCCCTAAGTGTGGTGAGGAAGAACAATTTCAAAGTAAAAGCGGAGAATGTTTACTTCAATGTTTTAAGCTTTCAGAATGTCCCGATTACATTTTACGAAATGTAAATAGACATTCACCTTACGAATGTGAAAAGTGTAGTTCAGTATTTGAAGTTCATGTAGATAGTAGAAAAAGTGTTTTAGTAAAGGAGGAATAAAGGATGCAACTAACCCAACAAGAAATTCAAGAACAGGCAGAGAAGCTCCTGCAGGCATCACCCGATTTAGTTGATGAGAGAAGTTTTATTCAGGGTTTCAATTCTTGCGCCCAATGGATGCAGGAAAGAGAGAAGTGGATTAGTGTGAAAACTCAAACCCCGCCAATTTGCGGTGATGGATGCTTAACCAGTCATAAAAATGGAGGCGTTAATATAACTTACTTTTCAAGAGGGTATGAAGAAAAAGATGCTGATTATTTTTTAAGTGTTGGACATACCCACTGGATGCATTTACCCTCACCTCCTAAAGATTAGATATGGAAAATACAACTCACGAATTAAAAACAATAGAGCCGTATTATTTAAAGGTTTATCTCGGTTTAAAGAACTTTGAATTAAGGAAATTCGACAGAGATTACAAAGTCGGAGACACTCTTATTTTAAAGCAGTATAATGCGGAAAACAAAACCTATACAGGTCAATTTATGACTAGAAAAATAACCTATATTCTTTCTGACGCCACTCAATTCGGCTT
>Ga0247815_10000283_pt1 | contig 40335 bp, 42 predicted proteins | sample UWRJL194509B1_FD_181014 | JGI IMG/M metagenome (GOLD analysis project Ga0247815, IMG submission 181014) | Plant litter microbial communities from Arlington Agricultural Research Station in Wisconsin, United States - UWRJ-L194-509B-1 | ecosystem: Environmental > Terrestrial > Plant litter >...
AACATCCTGCACTATATTTTCGGCGAGTGCATGGTCTTTAATGCGCAGGTAAGCAAAGTCATAAACCGCCAGCCAATACTTATCGTATACCAACGTGAATGCTTTATGTGGATCACTTGATAACAACACCGTAATCTCCTGATCCTCAAATATCCCCTTAAGATTTTCAGTTGACTTGGCCATCACTGCAAATTTAAGCTTGCTTTGTTGGTTCATGCAACCAAGTTATATTAACATTGTATTAAGAATAGCGTCATTTATAAGGGCTTTTTACTAGAGTCAGACTATATTCTCTTAATTCTTTGCCAGGCCTAAGTGTTATTGGCGTTTTTACAACATTTGATCAAATAAAATGGATAATTCTCAGTCACTTCTGAAACGCCATATAAACCATAACTACCAAACTCATCATTGATGGATATATCGTCGTAAAAATAAGTTTAGACACCACCGAATTGCTCGTATCGATCTTTGCTTATCAAGGTGCTTGACCATAAGTAACTGCTTTTTTAGATATAGTGGTGAATACCATTTGTCCTCTATCGCGTAATTGATTATAATATGTTTTAAATTCCTTGCCCATTGACGAACGGAATAAAATTGCATTTATGACAATGGAAACAGTAGTTTGCGATTTTGACTAAACCAATCGCAGATTTGGATAAATCTTGCAGTTTTAATCACGCCATCTTTGTATCAACAAAAATCAAAGATCAATATGCGCGTATTTGTCACAGGAGCCACAGGCTTCATCGGAACTGCCATAGTGCAGGAATTATTGAGTGCCGGCCATCAGGTATTGGGACTGGCCCGGTCGGATGCATCAGCCCAAAAGCTGATTGATGCGGGTGCAGAAGTTCATCGCGGCGATCTGGAAAATCTGGATAGCTTGCGAAGTGGTGCAGCTCAGGCAGATGGCGTGATCCATGCCGGATTTATTCACGATTTTACCCGCTTTGCCGAGGTATGCGAAGTGGATAAAGTTGCTATAAAAACTATTGGCGAAGTACTGCAAGGTTTTGACCGCCCTTTCATTGTCACCTCGGGTACGGCTCTCATAAGCCCCGGAAAGCTGGCTACCGAAGATATGATCCCTCCCTTTAACCCTGCATGGCCACGGGCTTCTGAACAAGCGGCCGATTCCGTAACTGAAAAAGGTGTTCTTGCTGCAGTGGTACGGTTATCACCCTCGGTACACGGTGACGATGATCAACATGGCTTTGTGCCGATATTAGTTAACATCGCAAAAGAAAAAGGTTTCTCTGCTTATATTGGTGAAGGGCAAAACCGTTGGAATGCCGTACACCGATTGGATGCCGCAAGGTTATTTCGTTTGGCTTTGGAAAATGCAACACCGGGGGCCCGTTATCATGCCACTTCCGAAAAAGCAATCACCGTCAAGTCTATCGCGGAAGCAATTGGCAAACAACTGAACCTTCCAGTAAAAACAATTACGCCTGAAGCGGCTGGCGAACATTTTGGCTGGTTCGCGCAAATGGCCTCAATTGACTGCCCGGCCTCAAGTAGTTGTACGCAGGAAAAGCTGAACTGGCTGCCAACGCATTCCACTTTACTTAATGATATTGAAAATGGTGTTTATACCAAATAATACCTAAATTTAATTTCTATGAGCAATAAGCCGCTTTTTCACTTCCATACCATCACTGAATATCACCGCACCGCCGGTCTGCCTAAACCAGCGCACCCACTGATCAGCTTAGTGCACATGGATGATCTGAAGAAACCGCTAAGTGATGGCCCATTCAGTATCGTGTACGATTTCTATTCAATATCCATGAAAAGGGTGAAAAACGCTAAATTTAAATACGGTCAGCACCCTCATGATTTTGATGAGGGTGTACTTTTCTTCATGTCGCCCGGCCAGGTTTTTAGTGTTGACTATGATAAGGGCGGAATGACCCACCGGCCGGAAGGCTGGGTGATTCTAATACACCCGGACTTTTTCTGGAATAATCCTATTGCCAAAACCATCAAACAGTATGAGTTTTTTAGTTATTCTGTTTACGAGGCATTATTCTTATCAGATAAGGAAGAAACGATGCTCACTACCATCGTGCAAAACATTGAGCAAGAATATAATTCTAATATAGACCGGTTCAGCCAAAACGTGATTATTGCACAGCTGGAATTATTGCTGACGTATTCGGAAAGGTTTTATCAGCGGCAGTTCATCACCCGAAAAGTTGCAAGCCACGAAATCCTGATCAGGCTTGAAGACTTGCTTCACCATTACTTTAACAGCGGAGAGCTTGCAAAAAAAGGATTACCAAGTGTTACTTATATTGCAGACAACCTGAATATTTCACCAGGTTATCTGACTGGATTACTTAAATCCCTTACTGGCCAGAATACGCAACAGCATTTGCACGGCAAACTGATTGAACTGGCTAAGGAAAAACTTTCGACGACTAACTTAACAGTAAGTGAAATTGCATACGAATTAGGTTTTGAACACCTTCAATCATTCAGCAAATTGTTCAAAACAAAAACGAACCTTTCGCCAATGGAGTTCCGGCATTCGTTCAATTAACGATCGTAAACACAGCTTCTATCCCCTGCTCGCTTCAATGACCTTTACATTCATCCAACCGTTTCATTGTTGAAGTTATGTAAAGAAAATTCTTAAATAAAAAACATGACCGATCGGTCATGTATAATTGTATTTTATTTCTGTTATGTCAAAAGGAGAAGATACAAAACAGCGGATCATTGAGTACGCTACCCCCATATTCAACAAGAAGGGAATTTTCGGTACATCCATGAGCGATATTATGGAAGTAGCTAAGTTATCCAAAGGCAGTCTTTATGTGCACTTCGAGGATAAGGATTCGCTGGCATTTGCTGTTCTTGAACACAGCCTTGCCTTGCAGAATAAAAAACTCAGCGTGTCCATGGATCATATCGATGGCCCTTACGAAAAGCTGCTGGCTTACCTGCAAGTTTACCGTGATCCAATGAACCCAACAGTTCCGGGTGGCTGTCCAATGATGAACTTTGGGATGGAGGCCGACGATAATTTCCCGCTAGTAAAGGATCGCGTAAATAAAGCCATAGAAGCCAGACAATTGTTTCTGGAAAGCATCATAAAAACCGGGATTGAAAATGGAATTTTTAATCCCGACTGGAACTACCGCGAGTTCGCCACATTGATGTTTGCAACTGTGCAGGGTGGTATTATGATTTGCCGGATTGACGGCAGCAATGCAAAAATGAAGGGCATCTTACATCAGTTGAAAAGCCTGATTCAAGCACAACTGATTAATCAATAACAATCACAACTATAATGATAAAAAACGAAACGTCCGAGGCACTTACAGATGCGATCCGTCCAAATTATACATCTAAAACAATTACAGAAAGTAACCGTAAAACAGCTACTATACTTGCGTTTGCACTAATTCCACTTTCGGGCCTGGCAACTGATATTTACTTGCCATCATTCCCTAATATGGCACTATCTTTTAACGTAGGCGCATCAAGCATTCAATATACTATCATCTGTTTTCTGTTAAGTTATGGTATTGCCCAACTGTTTGTAGGTTCTATTATTGACAGTTTTGGTCGCTACCGCATCAACCTGATATCGTTGTTGGTATTTGCTGCAAGCAGTTTTGCAATTGTTTATACCTCCGATATACATTTTGTCTATCTGATGCGGGTTGTGCAGGGTATAACCACTGCTTTTATTGTTGTAGGTAAACGCGCCTTTTTTGTAGATGTTTACACCGGTGAAAAGCGCAGGCACTATACGAGTTTGTTATCAATTGTTTGGGCAACAGCACCGATAGTAGCCCCATTTTTTGGCGGCTATCTCCAAAAAAGTTTTGGTTGGGAGTCAAACTTTGTAGTATTGGGTATATATGCGTTGATTATGTTTTTATTAGAATTGATCTATAGCGGGGAATCTATCAATGTAAGACATCCTTTCCACCTCAAAACTATATTTACAGTATACAGAACGCTGCTCTCATCGGTTGATTTTACATTTGGAATTGTTGTTTTGGGCATATGTTTCAGTATCCTGATGATATTCTCCATGTCCGCACCGTTTATTGTGGAACACCAATTTCATTTATCACCTGTTGCAACAGGATATTGCGCGCTGCTATCGGGCTTTTCCATTTTTATCGGTGGCATTTTAGGCAAGATGATAAAGGCCGGTACCTTGTCAAACAGGCTTATTCTGGCCAATGTTATTCAACTTGTGTTAATTTGCCTGATGTACTTTCTCACTTCTATTTACAAAAGTCTGCCATTCATGATGACGTTTGTAGTTTTGATTAATACGATAGGCGGGCTTATTTATAACCTGTTTTTTACGTATTGCTTAACCAGATTCCCGCTCAATGCGGGTGTGGCCAGCGGCTTAACCAGCGGCGGCTCGTACCTTGTTACATCTTGTTTTACTTCCTTATTATTTGCAATAATTGTTATCAAAGATCAATCCTCATTGGCAATAGGGTATTTAATTCTGGGTTTGGTGATTACCGCATTGCTCATATTCCTGCGGAAGAAACTGGCGTATTAGTATTATGAAAAAAGAAATTAGGGGGTTGTGTATTTGCAGGCAGTTCTTTAAGTCTGATCCTCTTCCGGGTGTCGCAGGGTATAGGAGCAGCAGCATAGCGACAACCTAATCATATACCGAACTGTTACGCATGTAATTTGATCAACATAATTGCCATTGCCTTTATATGGCGAAAGTGCCGGGCAAAACATGGATATTAGCAGCACAATAATTGCCAGAATAAAGTAGCCCGTTATAGATATGATTAAAAACATGATTACCCTGATATTTCTCGCATCCATATTTTCGGGGGTAACGGCTCAACCCTTTTTACTAAAATCGACTGGCGGCAATAAGTCTTTTTACCTGAATATCCATTACGGCACTGAAGGAAAGGGAGCATTTGTACAATACCGTGGACAGCAAGGAATTATACCCTTAAGGTTAAAAAGCCGGATCAACCAGGGTAAAACAGGACAATCAAAAATCACTTACGTATGGGACGAAATTATCAAAGGAGAAGTGACAGGAACATATGGCCTTACGCAGGAGGCGGAAAAAATATCTGTCGTATGGTACAAAAACAACAAAAACCAAAAGCGATTTCAGCTCGAAAACTCAGCAGATGAGGACAATTCTGCAGGAATTGGCAAGTACCTTTTGCATGGCGTATTGATCTCCTTTCGTCACACTTCCGATGAACTGCTCATCTTCAGCTATCCTGACGGCAGAACAAAAACCAGCCAGCTTCCCGGCTTTGACCACCCGGATCCGCAGCGACAAGGCACCATAGCCGATTACAATTTCGACGGCTATGACGACGTGGCTTTCTCACTTCCAGATGCCGGGATGGGTGTTTACCGGACTTTCAGCATTTATCTATACAATCCTTCTACAAAACGCTTTAACATTCTTGCAGAACCAAATGCTCCTAAAGCGAAATGCTCGGGATTTTGTGACGCAACATTGGATAAACAAAATAAGCTGTTGTTCACCGCATGCCGGGGAGCAGCAACATGGTGGAAGGACGTTTACAAATTCTCGGATAACAACACGCTGATATGGGTCAGATCGCAAAAAATTATTCCTTAAAAACCTCTTTACATGATTCTAAGATCAGTTATATTTACCGGTGCCGTTCAGGGATTGTTCCAGATCCTGTTGCTTCGATCCAAGAATCGAAATACTCAGGCCGATTATTGGCTCATGTTATGGCTATTTGCGGTAAGCGTACAGTTGTTTTTTTACTTTGATGATCTGGCTCCCCTTCCTTACTCTGATGGAATCTTCGGTGTATTTGCCTTTTCCATACCATTGCTAAGCGCACCGATCCTTTTCCAATACATCAACAATCTTTCTACTGGCAAAAACGTAGATTTTAAACGCTTAATGATTTACCTAGCTCCCTGGCTAACCTTTATACTGGTGACAGTAAGCATAAAAATCAGCCAGCCCCATGATATCTTCATTCAATTTGGTTATCCCCACTTTTCAAATAAAATTTCGCCAGTTATACCTTACATCTTCACACTCCCAATGGCAATTGTACCCGGCATCTATGCAATCATGGGATTAATAATCCTGCACCGCTATCAAAAAAGTTTGCCCGACCGATATTCCTACACAGAAACCATCAATCTAAACTGGCTGCAGTGGTTGGTATTTTCGATAATCATACTTTTTGTAGTCCTATTTATATTTATCCGTTTCGGCACTCAGGGCCGCTTTATCGCGGGGAATACCGTCTTTGAATATGTCGGCGCAGTACTCTCAGTATATGTTTTTCTTGTCGGATATCTTGGACTGCGTCAAAGCACGCTGTTGATGACTCCTGCAACTAACCGTGTGACTGGAAACGTAGAACCAGATGGGCCATACAAAAAAACCGGTCTTGATGAAACTGCGGTTGAACAAATCTACGTTCGTCTCCTTAAACATATGGTGATTCAAAAGCCTTTTCTTTTAGATGATCTAAGCCTAGCCCTGCTTGCCGAACAACTATCGATTAGTTCAAACCAGCTTTCTCAAGTCATCAATCAGAAATCCGGAAGCAATTTTTTTGTATTTGTGAATGCTTACAGAGTCGAAGAGGTGAAAATAAAACTCCTGGATCCATCCCTTTCGCATCTCTCTATTTTAGGTATCGCATATGAATGTGGCTTCCGCTCAAAGTCGGCCTTCAACCGCATCTTCAAAGAACAGACGGGTATCAGTCCGGCAGGTTACCAGCGGCAACATAAAGCTTAATTTAGAAGTCCCAGCGGGTAAGATAGGGCGATATATCTTCTTAATCCCTATTCCTTTGTTGTAAAAATACATCATGGAACTTACTTCGCTGCTCCACAGGAGCAACCTCAACTTTCACGTATCCGCTGGCTCTCTGGCACTTTTAGTGGGTTTATATATCCTGTTCAAAAATAAATATGGTAAGGTCCACCGTGTTTCAGGAAGGGTATTTCTTGTTTTGTTGACTATCGTTATCGCGACTGGCCTTATTGGTGTATTTGTTTTTAACCGCAACAGTTTTTTGCTGGTGATTACAACCTTGAGTGGCTACATGGGCTTTTCAGGATTCCGGGCAATGCGCAATCGCTCTAATGTTCCAAAAATTCTGGACATTTCGGTCGCCCTATTGGCGCTAACCTCCGTTCTCTTCTTTATCTGGTATTTCCATTCTATAGGCATGATCTGGTCGCCCGTCATAATTTACAGTACCGTTGGCTACCTGATTTTTGCAGTTACTTATGATTTGGTTAGGTATCTGATTAATAAAGAAGCCTATCAAAAGTTTTGGCTTTACGAACACATCCTGAAACTGATCAGCGCCTTTAGCGGTCTGCTTTCGGCTTTTACCGGAACTGTTTTTCCCCAATACCAGCCGTACAGCCAGTTCCTTCCATCCGTCTTAGGCAGCTTAATTGCCCTGTATTTTATGTGTGAGGTTTGGAGCAAAAGGAGAACAGCAAACAATTAAATACCCTTCACTTGAGCAATACCTCGGAGAGTTTGCTTCTTTGTATTGCTTAATTGTTTCAATAGTGAAAAAACTCAGTAAAAGCTTTTACCCGAGTATCATATTTACCATTCTCCAGTAAATCTTCTTTCAAAAATCCATCACCTAGAAACACAATATTTACCCCACGTGCCCTGTTGTAAACATCGTTCTGGAAACATCACCATCCAGATGACAGACCGGAATTGGGATTGGAACATGTTCTATATAATTTCCTTCTTCGAACAGGATTGTAAAACAAATGCAGCTACAAGCGCAATTACAGAAATATATCTGATAATCATTAAATAATTGAGTCTGAAACAAAGAAAAGATTTTATTCCGACACTTTCATTATCCCATAGGACTATTTCGTCTCCGTTTTAGGAAGATAGAAATACCCCAGTACCGATAAGCATAGCACCCCTAAAAGTGCCCCTCCTAGTACATCTGTAAACCAGTGGGCGCCAAGATAAATCCTGGAAAAAGGTATCAACAGTATCATTGCTGAAGATAAAACGATAATACTAATTCTAAAATAGTAATTGACAGACTTTAGGTTGCCCATGATGACGATCAGAAAACCGAAAAACACCGTATAAAATAAAGTGTGCCCACTGGGGAAACTTTGTTCTCTGGTAATTTCTATAATCCTTACAAGGTCTTTCGCTGGTCTGGGCCGGTTGATCAGCAATTTCACCAGGGAACTGACTAAACCAGATAAGGCTGTGAGCAAAGTGAACAATGCTTCTTTCCTAAGCTTGAATATAAAAAACAATAGGGCGGTCGCCCCAATAGTAACTGCAGAGTACGGCATAGTCCCAAAAAGGCTGATAGCGGCCATAAAATGGTCGAGCGTTACATTATGGTGTACCTGGATTTTCCTCGAAATACCAAGATCAATAAATGATAAAGGAAAGAAGTAGATAAGGCAGCTTAATCCAAGAAACACAGCGGCAATGACCAGAAGGGTGTTGACGAGTAGCCTGTTTTTACTTTTGCTTAGGAATTTCATTCGTAGGAATTAGTCTGCAAAAGTAAGCACAAAGCCATTGCAATCTTGAATCATAAATTCCGTAGCGCCGTAAAATGTCTTGTGAGGATCTTGTAAAACAGTTACCTGATCTTTCACCGATTCAAATAGAGCATTAACATCCTGAACTTTAATATACAGTATCAAAGACCCACCCGGTTGTCTGCTTATCTCGGGCAAGCGGCCTTCAATACTCTGTACAGATTCAAACATCATCGTAACGTTTCCATTCTGCATCATCGCCCAAACAGGCTCTTCGGCGCCTTCAGGCACCGTCATGACAGGGTTGAAACCTAACTTGAGATAAAAATCCATTGTTTTTTTTACGTCTTTTACATAAATGTTAGGTGATAGCGATTCCATATTATTCTCTTATTTTTTTTCAAATCTACGTTCGGATTAACTTAAAGTCTTGGAAAAATCCGCCAACTTACAACTGAGAAGGTGTAAAGCCGGTATATTCTTTTATTTCATTACATAAATGCGCCTGGTCATAATACCCGGTAGTATATGCAATATCCGACAAGCTCTGTGCAGCAGTAGTATCTTGAATCACCCCTAAAGCGTGCTTAAACCGAATCAAACGGCTCATGGCTTTAACGCTAACCCCAACATCTTTGTTAAATAATCGTTCAAGCTTCCGTTCGCTCATCGCATGTTTTTTAATTAATTCAGCCACCCTGACCCGTCCACTACTGCTATGGATATCAGCTAATACTGCAGCTAGTGCCATGGGTTGCGAAGGGAGTTTTTTCAGGAAATGGAGATTTAGATCATGTAGTAAATCAGTGCTTTGGTAGACCGTCTCTCTTAATATATTGTCTTTGTACGGAACAGCGGTGTCGGTAATTTCATGAAGGTCTAAATGGTAAAAAGCTGTGATAGCCCCCGGTTTAAAGCGAATTCCTAAAAGAGAGTTTCCGGAAGACTCCATGGTTTCAGTAAAAGTAGTCATTGTTCCTATGAGGTAGCTTTCTTCAGATAACATTGCCTGTCGTCGGTCTGGCCTGTAAATAGTATTCCCTTTATTAAAAATAATATCAGTACACGCGTCAGGTAGGATCCGGTGTAGTTTTGGCTGGCCTATATTCCCGGTGTTGATCGTCCAATAAGCATCAATATAATTTGATAATGCCGGATGCGGGGAATATTCAAGATAACTCATGATGGAAAATTAATAACTAAAAAATTAAACAACAACATAACTCATCAATATTTTGAAATTACTAAAAAAAATGGACGATTAATTTCAATATCATGAGTCAGGGGCTGGAAGCGATCTTTACATTTTCCTTATCTTGCAAACCAATCCTGAGCCCATGGAGAAATTTCCCGTTATCAGTTCAATTCTTTCACCCGAACATATCGGGTTGTTGGTGGCAAAGAAATACGGCCTTCCTGGAAATGTATCCTGTACGATACTAAAAACAGGAATTAATCATAGTTACCTCGTTGATCATCAAAAAAGTAAATTATTTTGCAACTTCATAGCACGGAGAAGGATGTGAGCCAGCGAGACTTAAAAGTAGAAAACTTTTTGAGAGGCTATGAGTCAATTACCAAAATAACTGATGAAGAAAGGCAGATATTGCCAGTGCTCGGGGTTAGCCTTTATTTTTTTTATTTGGGTATACAATGTGAACGATACGACAACTGGTCTAACGTATTTTTGAATGAAACCTATTTGAAGAGATTCATCAAACTCCTGGTAAGGAAGTATTTCGAAGAGAACATTTCTACAGATGAATTGAATTGATAAGTCGAAGTGAGCTTAGTTGCATCAAGAATCTGATCCTGTTCGCCGCATGCCTCTTTAAAACTACATAAATTATCCTGCTCAGGTGTCAGATCATGTTTTGACACATTTTAAACCACCACAATCCTTATCTTCGGATATGGTTTTTGAATTCGGGCTGCGAAGTTCGCTGCTGCTGATTTTTTTTACGCACCTCTGCGTGTATGCTTTTCTGTTTTGGAAACGGGGCGTCAGTCAGGAACGCCTGTCGGACAAGATCCTGGGCACTTTCTTCCTGCTATCAGCCCTGTTCATCTTTCCCTGGATGTCGGGATTCGCCGGTTGGTATGACACCCAACCCTACCGCGAATTCCTTTTTTATACCCCTTTTATCCATGCCCTCCTATTCGGGCCTTTGCTCTATCTTTATTTAAAAAGCCTGACCAATGCCCAATACCAGTTGAACCAAAGGGACTGGCTGCATTTTTTGCCCGGCGCATTGTACCTGCTGTGGTGCCTCATCGTGGTAGTTACCGATAAGTTTATCCTTGGACATTATTTCCTGATGAACGGACAAACCGATCCAGACTTTGATGCCTGGTATGGCTGGGCCTGGGCTTTCAGTATACTGATATACCTGATACTTTCCATCCGCTACTATCGGCAGTACATCGTGTTTTCAGATTTTGAACTTTCCTTCAGCGATGCAGCCAGCTTTAAATGGCTGCGCAACTTTCTCTATAGCTTTGCCCTTCTGACTATACTATTGATCTCGGAGCATATCTTATCGTTGTTCATTGATCTTATGTACGTCCGCTCATGGTATTACTTCTTTGCCTTCTCGCTCATTACTTATTACATGGCCATTAGTGCATATGGTGCAAGGCCCCTTATCAAGCTCAATTTCCAGCCACACCTGCTTAGCTCCTACGCTCAGCCTCTACAGCTCAGCGGCGAAACGATCGATGTGCCGCATGAGGACCAGTCATGGATGGAAGATTGGAAGCTAAAGGTGGATGAGCTCATGGAAGCTCAGAAGATCTATCTGGAACAAGAGCTCACCCTGACCGAACTGGCCAAAAAGATCGGCACCAACGCTTCGCTGCTCAGCAAAGTGATCAATGGCGTTTATGGAAAGAGTTTTAACGATTATGTGAATGAGTTCCGCGTTCAGGAGGCCATCCGTCTGTTACAGACACCAGCCTACCGCAATTTCAGTCTACTAGCCATTGCATATGATGCAGGCTTTAATTCCAAATCCACCTTTAACCGGGCATTTAAAAAGGTGACCGGAAAAAATCCGAAGGATTATCTTCCGAATTAGTGGGGTCAGATCATGTTCTGGGGCGAGCACGGTTCGCTAAACCTTCACTTTTGGTATATGAAAATATTAGTATCGATTGCTTTTTGCATCAGTGCCTTTAGCGCAACAGCCCAATTGAGAGAGGTTCGTATACAGGGCAGGCAGCCCATAATCAGCCAGCAGACCGACCGAACCGTGATCAGCGTAAACGATGCAATAAAAAAACTCGCTGCCAATGGCCTGGAGATCGTAGCACTCGCTCCTGGGGTCACTATCAGTGATAACGAAGATGCCATTCTGATGAGCGGTAAATCCGAAATCCAGATCATGATCAATGGCAAGGTAGTTAAAATGACCCCAGGTGATCTCGCCAAAATGCTCAAAGCGATGCCCGTTGGCAATATCAAACAGATAGAGTTCCTCAGCAGTCCGCCGGCCAAATACGAAGTGAACGGAAATACTGGCATAATCAACATCAGAACTAACGGAGCGACTAAAGGCATTACCGGAAACATGGACATCAGTACCTCGCAGGGTGAAAGCAACTGGATGGATCTCTCAGGACTGGTCAACTATGGAACAGGAAGACTTGCCATCAGCACTTATGCAGCCTGGCACAAAGGCGGCTATCTGACAGAAAACATCAAGGAGCGCCAATTGAATCCCGGTCTTTTGACCCAGAACACCAGTAATGTGGACAAATGGAGCGATCCTGTTTTTCGCATAGCGATGGACTACAGCCTTAATCCGAACAGCACCTTTGGCGCCATCATCGAACGGGAGGCCAGCACCAACACGGGCAGCTATGATACTTATTCCCAACAGGGGGTAAATAGCTACCTGACCAGTAGTAGTAACCCTAATGTGCGCCATTGGAATAACTACAATCTAAACTATCGTTACAGCGACACCCTGGAAACTGAACTAACCGTAGACCTGGATCGCGCCGATTTTAAAAAAGACAGTAAAATCAGTTTGCTGACATCTGGCCAGGCGCCGATCAATTACCTTAACAAGACTAGCATCGGCATTAGTACGCTCAAAGCGGATTATACCCGTAGCTGGAAAAGTAAACTCAAGCTGGAAGCCGGCCTCAAGGTTGCCAGCGTACAAACCGACAACAGTCAGGATGCAAACCGGTTTCATTATTCAGAGCAGGTCAGTGCCTTTTATTCCGGAATATCCAAATCCTACGCCCGATGGGGCTGGCAAATAGGTCTAAGGGCAGAACAAACTGATACCAAAGGAGAAACAGCCGAAGTCATCAAACCCGACACCGTTTACTTCAACCTCCTACCCTCGGCATATCTGACCTGGAAGCCAGCTGATAAACACCATTTCCGCCTTTCACTAAGCCGCCGCATCAAGCGCCCAAACTATAGCGACCTTGAGCCATTCGTATACGTACAAGATCCGCTTAACCGGCAGAGCGGAAATCCATTACTAAAACCGCAGCGGAACGACCAGGCTGAACTAACTTATACCTTCAATAACCGCATTACCCTTATTGGCACATATAGCCGGGCGGTTGATTACTTTGCTACGGTCTATCGTGAGTCAGTTAACTTGCTGACCCAGATGCCCGACAATACAGGCAAGATGCAGACGCTCAATTTTGACCTCAACTATCCTATCAGGGTTAACAAATGGTGGAATATGCTAAATAAACTGAACACGGGGAACGATCATTTTAACGGTTATCTTTTTCAGGGACAGCTGGACCAGGACAAATGGCGATACCAGGTTTCTACCAGCCAGCGCTTTACGCTCGCGGGCAAATACCAGCTGCAGCTAAGTGGCCGCTACACCTCTGCCTCGCAGAACCTGATCTACTATCAACTTGGCAGCGCAAATGTCAGCGCCAGTATCAGCCGCAAGCTGTTCAGGGAACAGGCCTCCCTGCGCCTCGGGATATCCGATATCTTCAAGACCCAGCGCAACTACACCCGTGTGGATTTCGGCACTCTGACCTACACCGACCGGGGAACTTTCGAAAGCCGCCGGGTCTCGCTAAACTTTAGCTGGCGCCTCGGCGATACCAAAGTACGCCAGACCAGAGATCGGGACCGCGGTGATGCTGAAGAAAAAGGCCGCAGCAGTAGCTAAAGGGGACAAGATTTTAGGCTTAGCGCGCGGAGTGATTCTCACTTTACCTGGTTAAGTGAAAGGGATAAATTCGCCTACATTATATACTTATTCACCCTCTACTTTCAAATCAGTCCTATCGTAATTCATCAAGTAATACAGCACGCAACTTCCCATCAGGACTAAAGAGAATAACAAATAATAGTTCCCAAGAATTGACCACATAGAAATAAAGAAGAAAAATAGCAACCACTTGAGATAGAGATCCATATTTAACCTTACTATGTATAACAATGTCAAAAGGAAAAGCATTCCAGCCAGAGCAAATACAAATCCATTAAAAATTGAATGCAGATCGAATTTCGACGATATAATCAAAAACATCCATTCGGGTGATAAAATGATTGTGAAAATCAATAACCAGCCAAGTAATCTTTTATAGCTTGAAATTGGCAGACTTTTGCTGAAGTTGAGATAAGCTATTTCAAATTTTATCAATGTGAGAACTAATACCGCATGGCATAAAACCGAAGCCAATAAAGCAACTAATAACACCCGTGTATCGTTTCCTACATCTGCAAACATCAAGAGCACGCCTTTAAAGAAAACAAGTGACAAAACTTTGCACATTAATAGCATCAATGGCTGATCATTCAGCAAATAGAAGAGTGGCCAGCTGAAGAATGGCCTTTGAACCTGTAGATAAGTGTTGACCTGATTTCCTTCTTCTTTTAAAAAACCAAAGGTCACTGATTGATAAGAGAGAAATGACAAGCCCATAACGAGCGCAGTAAAAACTGACAGAATACAAATCAGGCTGAGAAAAAGCTGATTATAAATACTTAAGCCAATTAACGCACAAACATATATGATGATGGGCAAAAGAATTACACCATAGAAAATGAGCCATGTTTTGAACTGCGAATTCTTGTCCAGGCTGGCTATTTCTTTAATAAAATTATACTGACGCAAGGTTAGTTTTCGTTTGATGAAAAAATAAACTTTATTGCAGTATAATGTCCAGGAAACAAACACTATCGCAAAGCCGGCCGGAGATGAAATTCCGGACAATAATAATGCTTTGTGGTAACCAAGCAATTGTGACGGTTCCACAATTCCAAACAAAATATAAAATCCCATAAGGAAATAGCCCGCATGCTGCTGATAGAACTCTTTTGCTAAACTGTTTATTAATAACTTCAACATTTATAGTTGAATGATTTGTTTGTTGACGATCTGAAATACATTATCCAATCTCAGTTTATCATTGTTAACTTCCTGATGTGAGGAAATAAGAAAAGTTTTCCCCTCAGATGCTTTTTCTTTGATTAGTGTATAGAGCTTATCTGCTGATTGAATATCAATTGTAATTAGTGGTTCATCTAAAATGTATAAATCAGCATTACCTACCAGAGCGCAGATTAAAGAAAGCTTTTTAATCATACCACTGGAATAACTGCCAATTACATTGCCGAGGAAAGGTGTCATTTCGAAATGATCAGCCAGCTCTGCAGCTTGTTTACTATCCGCCCTGCGGGCCTCGGTATAAAAATCAATCAGTTATTTTCCTTTGATAAATAAGGGGTACTGTGGCTCAGCCTCAGCAAAGCTAATTTTAGAGCGGAATTTCACCGGTTCTTTCCTTAGGTTTACTCCATTCAATTGCACTTCACCTGTGAATGGTATGTGCCCCGAAATGATTCGGAACAAGGTTGACTTGCCCGTGCCGTTTCCTCCCTTTACCCAATAAACTCCTTTGGTGATAGTCCACTCGCTGAAATTTAGTACTTCATGGCTACCGTATTTTTTGTTGATGTTTGTTAAGTTAAGCAAATTAGTCTTTCGTTTTTAGACTATCAGATCTATAATTTGTTACTCAAATTTTCAAAAGCGGGAATAAAGTCAATGAAACCCTAATCATTATTTCATCTTTTTTTTGCGTAAGGTTCAACAACTAAAGTTAACTATTTACGCTACTCGGAGCACTTAGACAATATGCAATATCAAGGCTTCTTAAACAAAAATGACCGATGCAATTTGCCCCAATCCTGCAGCATTTCCATTATGGAAGATACTGTTTCGGTGTGCTCAGTCCATTTGTACTTAATGTACACCGGGTATTCATTGGATACTTCCCTTTTTAATAGGCCATTCTCCTCTAGTACCTTGAGTTCCCGGGACAATACCCTGGAAGAAATAGGCGTAAGTGCCTGTTGGATAGTAGTAAAATTTTCATGACCATACTTAACTGCAATAAGAATTTGTATTCTCCATTTCGGACCTAGTACTTCTATCGAATCCCGTAATGGAAAGTACTGGTTGATGCATTGTCTATGGTCTAAATCGCAATCGGGGGTTTTCATACGTCTACTATCCTAAAGGTTACTACAGCTAATTCAAGGTCTAAGATACGCTACTTTTGAGGCTTAAACAATTTAATAATTATGAAAAGTATTGGTATTATAGGGGCCGGCCAGATCGGTTCAACATTGGCAAAAAAATTAAGTAATCTTGGGCACAGCGTTAAGATTGCCAACTCGAGGGGAGCAGATTCGCTGAAGATATTGGCCCAGGAAACAAATACAGAAGCAGTAGAGCTTAGAGCAGCAGTTGTAAATGTCGACCTGGTAATAATCTCTATTCCCCAAAAGAGCATAGAAAGTTTACCACCGGACCTCTTCGTTGGATGTAGAGAAAGTCTTATAGTAGTGGATACTGGCAATTATTATCCTTTGAGGGATGGAAGAATTGATGAACTTGAGGATGGAAAATTGGAAAGCCAATGGGTAGCATCACAAATACAAAGACCTGTCTTTAAGGCTTTTAATAGTATTCAAGCAGCGTCTTTAGCAGATAACGGGAAACTTCCGGGCCAGTCTGAAAGAATTGCCCTGCCGGTTGCAGGGGATGACCATAACCAAAAGATGCACCTGATCCAGCTAATTGATAAACTGGGCTTTGATGGTGTGGACGGTGGCACACTTTCCGAATCATGGCGTCAGCAGCCCGGCAGCCCGGTTTATTGCACAGACCATAACAAAGAAGATCTTTTAAGGCTACTTCAGGCAGCTGACAGACCGTCTTTGGCAGCACTTCGTGACAAGGGGCTACAGCTCGTTATGCAAGCCAAAGAGCCCATGAAAGAGGCCCGCGAAATATTAAGAAGGCTTTACGAACATATATAATAGTCGCCTCATTAGCATTTAACATTAGTACGATGTTAACCTGGGTGAATATTATTGAAAGAAGTGACGAGTATGTTTGTGATGTCAAAACGAATTGATTTAAAAAATATAAAAATGAAAACATTAGTATTAACAGTAATCGCAGGTATGTTTGGAATGAACGTGTCAGCACAGAATCTTAATAAATCAACTATAGTTCTGGTACATGGTGCCTGGTCAGATTCATCTGCTTGGGAGAAAGTAACGCCCGAACTAAAATCAAAAGGTTTCAATGTGGTGGCAGTTAGCTTGCCAGGTCATGGCGGCGATAAAACTCCATTTCCTTCTATTACACTAAAATCGTATGTAGATGCTGTAAAAGAAGCGATTGGGGATCAGAAAAACATTATTCTGGTAGGACATAGCATGGCCGGAGTGGTTATTAGCCAGGTGGCAGAGGATATGCCGGGAAGTATCAAAAAGCTGATCTATTTAAGCGCCTATCTTCCTGCCAGCGGCCAGAGCCTACTTGATATCGCCACAAAAGATGAAGGAAGCCATGTAGGAAAATATCTACAAATTGACAAAGAAAAGGCTTCGGCAGGGATAGCAAAAGAAGGTGTGGTAGACATTTTTGTTGCTGATGCGCCTAGAGATGTCCAGAATAAATTTTCTGCTGGTGTGCAGGCAGATCCACTCTTTCCTTTTGCAACTCCTGTTTCGCTGAGTGATGCTCATTTTGGGGCGGTTGAAAAAGTATATATATACACAATCAATGATCATGCGATAAGCTATGTAACACAGCAGTCCATGGTAAACAAGGTTTCTGGTATCAGGACTTATTCTCTAAAAAGCAGCCATACACCCTTTATCTCCATGCCGAAAGAAGTCGCAGCTATTTTAATTAAGGAAGGTCAATAAAATTGACTTTGATGAGCAAAAGTAAAACACGTTGATTCTTCCCAGCAAGAATAGCCTGTACGCACCAAAGATCCGCTGTATGGAGTCGAGCGTTTACCACAAAAAAAATCAAATTATATAGTATTAAAATTCCAATTATGAATAGTTCTTTTTTAAACGAGGTAATAACTAAGTGGAGCCTCGACCCCATCCACAGCGAGTTATCTTTCAAAACAAAACATTTAATGATAAGCACAGTTACGGGCTATATTCAGTCTTTCGACCTTAAAGTACAGACTACAGGCAATGATTTTGGTGAAGTCACTGACCTCACATTAATAGCAGATATGACATCGCTAACCACAAATCACGAACCCAGGGACGAGCACTTAAAATCGCAGGATTTCTTTGATGTTATTAATTATCCCCACCTAAAATTCGACAGTATCCTTTTTGATAAACAAGGCATGAACCCACCATCGCTGTTATCTGCCTACCGTAGAGATTTTAAACTTCAGGGCATGCTTAGCATTAAAGAGGTATCTAACTTGATCACCATGAACGGTGAATTCGGAGGAACTTCAATAGATCTTAACGGACAAAAGCGAGCAGGTTTTTCTATAAGAGGCAAAATAAGCAGAAAGGAGTTCGATTTAACGTGGGCTGGGATCCTGGACTCAGGAAAATTTATCATTGCAGACGAGGTGGAAATTGTTGGGAACATTGAGCTAATCAAAGTTTCTCCGCAGTTGTAGCCGCAATTGATTTAATCAGACCGTTCTTTTGCAAGCAATCAAAATGATCTACCTTACTTAAAGGTATTAATTCATTAATTCCGGTTTGATCTCTATAGCTATCGGAGCTACCTCGACTAATTTAAGGGATTTAACCATTTTTAGTGTTCCATTCTTATATTTAAGAAAGTGTGGCGTCTTAAGGTGCTGTTGGTAGGCTTGTTCGCTGGCATATACTTCAAAGACTGTAACCTTAGTAGGATGCGCTTTGTCGTAGACCGCCTGTAAAGCAAGTACCCCTGGTTCCATTTGAACCGCTACTTTAGCGTGCTCAGCAAGGGCTACATTATATTCCTTGATATAGGCTGAATCAATCTCGATAGTCGCTATCCTCACTTTTCTGTTATTCTGCTGAGCGATAGCCTCCGTCTGACTAAAAGTGAACACAAGAATGGTTGCTGCAATTATTACTGATTTTAAGATTTTCATATTTTTTATGGTTTGCTTTGGCTAATAATTATTTAATACTGTGCCGATATACTTTGTAAAAGGTAAAACCGGCCTTCCACGGCATGACACTTTTCTCATCCCATGTCTGCACTATAAACGTAGAATCAGGATCGACATGTATACTTGTACGTTATTGAATGGACTTGTCTCGCATTTGACATCATGGTTTATCTTTTGTTTTTAATATTTGCCTGCATCACATAATCAATCGTAACACATCAATGATTGTGTTTTGTTTAAGCCTTATGGTGGTAAGAGTACTTTTATAAAAATCGTATATTAACATAATTCACAAAAATGAAAATACAAAATCTTAATATCGCGGGTGTCTGTTTAATCTGCTTTCTTATGCTGGGGATGGGCAATGTCGCACAAGCGCAAATGTCAAATGCAAAATTCAGGGCAGTAAACAGAATAGTTAGTCTGGACATCAAATCGAAGATAGTCCGCCTAAACGAAGTTGATAGTGTTGGCGTTGCCTGGATCTTGGATCAGCAATTCAAAGAGGGTGAAATTGAGTTCGATGCAAAAGGGATGGACAAGTACCAAGGGAGTTTTTTGGGCCTGGCCTTCCATGGTGCTGACGATAGAACTTATGAGGCAGTTTATTTCAGGCCCTTCAATTTCAGGGCAGCCGATACGTTGAGAAAATCGCATGCTGTCCAATACCTGTCAAATCCGAAATATGACTGGCCGGTTCTGCGCGAGCGCTTTCCAGGAAGGTATGAAAAAGCGATGCCGTCCAATATTGACCCGAACGGGTGGTTTCACGTTAAGCTAGTCATATTAGATAAATCAGTAAGTGTATACATTAACAGAAATAAAATTCCGGTCCTTGAGACCGAACTGTTGGGTCAAACGCAGGGAAAAATGGTTGGGTATTGGGTCGGGAATGGTTCTGGCGGGGAATGGAAAAATTTGATCATCAGGAAACAACACTAATGCTTTACTTTTCTTTTCTGTCTGCATACAAGTATCCGATGGAATTGCGATCTTGCTTACCAATTTAAAACTTAACCCCTATGGAAAAAAAGGAATATACGCTAAATGAACTAATTCTTGAATCCGCAGAAAATCCTGCTGAAAATGACTTTTTTGAATTGGAAAAACCAGCGATGCTGGAGATTAACCTTAAGAATCAAAAAATTCTATCGAAGGCCGGCTCCATGGTAGCATACATCGGCAATATCGATTTTAAAAGAGAGAGCATGCTTAGCAAAGGACTTGGCGGACTAATAAAAAAGGCGCTTTCCGGAGAAGGTGCTTCTTTGATGTATGCTTCGGGAACTGGTAAACTTTATTTGGCTGATGAGGGAAAAAAAGTAAAAATTATAAAACTGCAGAACGAAGCCATCTTTGTCAACGGAAATGACGTTCTGGCGTTGGAAGACACTATTAACAACGAAATCAAAATGCTCAAAAGCGTTGCTGGAATGGTTTCTGGAGGACTATTTCAAGTGAGGCTTTCTGGCACAGGATACATCGCAATCACAACTCACGGGGAGCCAATACTTCTGAAAGTGACGCCGGGTCAACCAGTATTTACCGATCCTAATGCCACTGTCGCCTGGTCAGAAAACTTATCTCCATCTATTAAGACAAATATTACTTTCGGATCCTTTATCGGACGTGGTAGCGGCGAATCTTTTCAAATGGAATTTATCGGACAGGGTTGGGTATTGGTGCAACCCTATGAAGAAGTGAAATACACTCAGAAATAACCGGTCTGGCTGTTCAAATTATTAACCGTCACCTTACTGAAAAATCAATAATTCGTTTTCTTTGAATTCTATGTTGTCGCCGAAAACCAGAAGAAATATTTCCCGGATCATGCCTTTCAGTGTCTTATGGCTTATTTTTAGCTTAGTATATTGCTTGCTGGAGAAAAGTCTGCTCGGAGATCTGGACCATTACCCGTTAACTGGTGTTCCCTATGATTTCGCAACAAACATATTTACAATTCCTGCTGGTGCCCTGATGATGGGTTTATTGAGTGGTATTTTGGAGATTAGTTATTTTAGTAAAAGATTTATCCAAAATAGCTTTACCGCGAAGATTACAATTAAATCAATTGTTTATCTAATCATTTTCATAATTTTCCTTGTCGTCCTTACGTTAGTCAATACGTTTTTTGCGCATAACGAGCAGTCCTTTGATAACTTGTCTTCACCAGCCTGGGCGTTTTTCCTCCACTATTCAATAATTGGTATTTTGGTTTACATTGCTGTGGTAGTTGTGATCACACAGTTTTATACTGAATTTCGGGAAAGTATTGGACTAGGCACATTGAACAACTTTTTTCTGGGAACTTACCACCATCCCATAGTGGAAGAAAGGATATTTATGTTCGTAGATATGAAGTCTTCAACAACAATCGCTGAACAGTTGGGACATGTCAAATACTTCGAGATGTTAAAAGAATATTTCTCAGATCTATCAGGTGCTGTTATAGATCATGCTGGCGCAATCTATCAATACGCTGGTGATGAAATGATTATCTGCTGGAAACTCAGGGATGGATTAAAGAATAATAACAGTATTGATTGTTTTTTCGCCATGAAGCGTAGTCTCGAAATGCGGAAGGAAAAGTACATCAGCAAATTTGGCTTATTACCAACTTTCAAAGCGGGGCTGCACTATGGTATGGTAACCGCCGGGGAGATTGGGTCGCTAAAAAAGGAAATTATATTTACAGGCGACGTCCTCAATACCTCAGCAAGGATACAGGGATTATGCAATCAATTCGGCGCTGAAATTTTGCTGTCGGAAGATCTTGTTAAAGTACTTCAACTCCCTCCCATTTATGCCACAACATCAGTTGGACAGGTTCCTCTTAGAGGCAGAAGTAGGCCAATGGAGCTATTTGCCATTTCAACACGGTCGTAGCCTGGTCGTAGCTTAGTTGTAGTTTGTTGTAGGCAACTCTACACTTCATGCGCAGTAATCCCGCTATAACTCCACTGTATTCAGCTAATTTAGTGGAGTCTTAGCGGTACTACTGCGGGATATGGGCGAAGTATGGTAAAGCTAACTACGAACAAAGATGCTTCTAAAATACTGACAAGATTATACTGCAGTCACGGCAATCTGATGTAGGACGCAAAGAAAACTTTAGGCATTTACGGGAAATAATAGGAAATTGTGGGAAGAGTTAGGCAGCGAGTCTTGGTGAGAGGTGCAATTGTAACTTATTGACGTACATTTGCCTAAACAAAAAAAACTCAAAATCTTATGGTAATATTGAATAGAGCAGAAGGTCGACTTTTAAAAAATCGCACAATTAGCCCAGGATGTTTTTGTGCAGCAATAATTACCCCGGCATATATCATAACAGCGATTAGCGGACTTGAGAAAATCCGTTAAACTTGTTTAGCTTTCCTAAACACATTCACCTCCCAAAATTCAACGGGAGGTGGATGCAATTTTAGCATTCCTCGTAACGGAATACGGATTAAATCAGCTAAAATATCAACCTAATTAGAGAGGGCGATGAGTGTGCCGGAGCTTGTCAATATACTGCATAACAACGCGAATAACAGACAGTACAAAAAGATATCCATCTCCTTTCTCAATCTAATCCAAAATACGACAACAAACATCAGCGGGCAAGTCGCCATAAAAATCAAAATAATCGAAGCCAGCTTCTCAAAAATATCCTGGCTGAAATCCCTCAGCAGTATTAGAATCCCAACATATGCAAGCCAGACCAAAAAGGGCGATATAAAACACAACAGCCATTTCCAACGCCGTTTAAGTATAAGGTGTTCAGGAAATGTGTTGCGGTAATTTTTCACCAATACCAGTATGGTGCCTATTACGAATAAAATAGTAGCCCGATCTGGAAGTATATATTCCGTATGGTGTGCGCACGGGTATTGATGCTGGTGTTCGAAACAAGCTTATCACGATTAAATTGCTTAATGCTGGTTCCTTCGCCATTCACAAAGGTTTTTAGCACCGCGTTCGTACCGATGCTATCTCTGAAGGTCCAGGTGGAGTCTTCCAGCCCCATTTTGTAAAAGCCCTCTATGATGAGTTTACCATCTTTTGTTCTGCTGAACCTACCGTCCAGTCGCCCGCCGTTAAACCTTAATGAGTCTATCCCCTGTGCCGTGGCGATGGTCAGAGAGGTTATCTTTCCAGGAGGAACGAGGCTTACGCTGTCTTTGATCCAGTCCCGAATATTTTTATCCAGTTCTTTAATTGAACGGTTTTTATTATAATCATCGTCCCTCACTGGCCTTGAAATATACAGCTGTTTGACCTGAACGACAAGCAACGAATCCGTTCTATAAAATTCAAGTTCATCATATAATTTTGAATCGGGGCTTGCCGAAGCTTTCAATAACACATACTGGGGTTGATCAAAGGATTGAACATACCGCTGCTGACTGGTGGCACAAAAGGAGAAAAAAGCAACTAATCCTATAAGCCAGGCACTTAAGCGAGCTGACAAAGAGTTATTCAGTGTTATGTGTGGAGTGCCGTTGATATGGAACCAGGCAAGCAATAATACGGGTAAAGCAATCAGATCGGTCGGGTCGACAACCCGTTGAATGTTAAAGATGGGATTCAGCAGTTCAATAATACCAGAAGCGAATTCGCTTTTCCAAAACACAAATAGGATTGCGCTTAAGACAAATACCCATAATTTACGTTTGGGAAAGACAGCCGACCAGAAAATAGGGAAAATGAACAGGCCACAGAAATCGGAAAGTTTTCCGGTAAGGGTGTTATGGAAAGTTGCTTTCAGCATGAAGTCGTTCAGGATTAACAGGACCAGGCTAAAAATGAAAAGAGGCGACAAGAAACTTTTTAGACGATCATACATACTTAACTTCAGTCTATTATACGTGAAACGGAATTTTGGAAACTTAATCTCAAATGTAAAGTCGGCAAAAAAATAGACTTACGGCAAATTAATTTTAGTAGTATAACAGATCTTTAGCAGGAACGCCTTAGCCTTCAGGTAATAAGTGATTATGCGGAAGAAAATACCTCCACCATGTAATCAATACGATGGAAGAAACAACCGAATCCCGCTTGTACTATGCTTTTATCGCCCCTACCTTTTCATGTAGTAGAAATTGTTCCTTTGAAAATTTGTGCTAAATTTAAGGTGTATTCTTATGTTAAGTATAATTTAAATGGCATACATAACACAGAGCTAAAAGATGTTAGCCATAATATAAATGACAATTATGATTTTAACAATTCATTATCCTAACTACGAGACAAAAAAGGAGATTGTTATTACATCTACATTTGTAGGATGCCTAATATATCTTTTTCTAATCATTTATCAACCATTTGGAACCAGCCAGTTTGAGCACTCCTACAAATATCTAATGCTATTTCCTTACGCCATTATAACTACTTTTTCATTTTTCATAGTCAGCTTATTTTTAACTAAACGGGCAAGGAAATGGACTATTGGCTTAGAATTGGTAAAAATTTTTTGGATATTACTGTTAATCTCTACATTATCATACATCTACAACTCTTTGATGTTAAGCAAAGTAAATCTTTCATTTGAGAATTATTTGTATATGTTCTTATATACATCGGCTTTGGGGCTCCCTGCCTCAACCATTTATATTATGGCTAGATACATTTATCTGAATAAAAATAAGGAAACCATTTCTATTGATAATACATCGAGCGTAACAACTACAAGTAGTATTGACATAAAAGAAGGAAAAGGAAAACTATATATTATTGCTGACCAAGGTAATACTCATTTACATATTGAAGAGCAGGATTTTGTTTATGCAGAAGCCGCAGATAATTATTGCATTATCCACTTTTATAGAAATGGTAGTGTTCAAAAAGAAATTATCCGGCTTTCTTTAACTACATTATTAAATCAGATTCAAACGGATACTATAAAACGTGTGCATCGGTCATTTATCGTAAATCTTCAAATGATAACGAAGTACAAAGGAAATGCATCCGGTTATAAAATCTCAGTAAAAAATTTCGAAAAAGAGCTAATAGTTTCAAGAAATTACACTGCTGCTATTGTTCCTATTCTAAAAACGGTTGTCGCTCGTCCCTAAACTCTGTAAACCGCCACATTGCGTTGATTAAATTCCCCCCTTGTTCTACTTTTGGCAGAAAATATAAAATGTATGAACAAATTAAGATTCTATTTGGTTTTCACTATTGGATTTGCGGTCTATTTTTTCATTGACGCTAATTTCTTTTCATTTTTAAAAATGCAAGTCACATCATTAACAGGGTCGAAAGCAGTTGGTCATATTTTAGCATATTCAACAACACTGTTACCCTTGTTGATGACAATCTCTGTTTTACATAAGAATTCCGAAAACATTCTCAAAAAACTGGGGCTTTCCGGCAGTATAACCACCGGAATTGCTTTTGCATTTCTTTGTACATTACCAATGCTCGTTGCCTATGGAATTAAGTTTAGTTATCAACAACAATTGTCTTTCAACACCATAATTATAAATACTATTTCATCTGCATTTTTTGAAGAAATCATATATCGTGCATTCCTGTTTGGACAACTATACCGTTTTACGCGACTGGGGTTTTTACCATCGGTTTTATTGGGTTCTATTTTATTCGCAATAGCGCATTTATATCAGAGTAACGACATCCTAGAACTTATCGGCATATTTTCTATTACCTTCATTGGATCAGTTTTGTTCTCCTGGATTTATTCCGAATGGCAATTTAACTTATGGACTGCGATTTTTTTACACTGTTTTATGAATCTATACTGGCTCATTTTTGATATCGACAGTAACGTATTAGGGGGAACGTATGCTAATATTTTTCGGTTTTCAACAGTCTTTTTGGCAATTTTTGGAACCATTTACTATAAAATGGCTAAGAAAACCCCTTTTGAAATCGGGCCAAAAACCTGGTGGATAAAACCAGGTTTTTAGGCTATTTCCGTGTGTTAGCCCAGCAATTACGCTTTAAATTAAGCCATTACAGCCGCTTATTATGGAGCTGCCCACGAGCATCACATTGTAAATATTACCTATCACAACTTTCAATCCACCGACCAATCGCATTTGCATGCGTATCAAGATATGGCGTACTACCCTTCCATATGGGCAAGTTCAAATCTTCATCCAGCTCTGAAACATAGATATAACCTACGGGTAGGCTTTCCCAAATAATGGTATACTGGTAATGCTCATTGATAGCTGCGATTTCTATATCGCGTGTATCTACTGTGAATCGATATGCCATATACATAGTTTTGGTTACACTAATATATATAATTATAATGAATTATTTTCTTAGTATCCCCTACCCTTTAACATTAGCAGGCACAAATCGACGAGAGAAAGTGGGTTCTTCTGTTCGTCTCTGCAACGTTGAGCGGTTTCCATGAGAGATTTTCGTTCTGTATCAGCTGTCCGCAACCGTACGCGTACCGTTCGATACTGAACGCTTTTATCAGTAACGTGCTTCCAAATCACTGCCAATAGCCCTACAGCGGGTACCGACAATACTGGCATAAATTTGGAAATATTTGCTAATAATATTTTAATATCCCATATATTATTGACAAATTGTTAATCCATTAGAAATCTACTTTAATTGCAAAGCCAGTAACCATTACATGAATAAAACGCTCCTCTTTTACATTCTGCTACTAACAGTAGGTGCATTCGCACAAGCCCAATCTCAAACGATTTATTTTACTATTTTAGATTCTAAAAATCAGGTTGCTTTACCCGCAGTTAGCTTCACCATCACAAGAGATACGGTATTTAAGAAAGTATTGTTGACAGACCGAAACGGCAAAATAGTTATCGCAGGCATACCGGCCGGACAGTACCGGATCCAAACTTCTTACGTAGGGTATTCTTCAACCGACACAACCATTAAGATCCAAGATCAACAGGAGATTACGCTTTTGTTGAAAGAAGAAAGCATTTCATTAAAGGGTGTTGCCGTACAAGGCAAGAAGAAATTCATTGAGAATAAAAATGGCAATTTTATCATGAATATTCAGGAGAACACCCTCGCAAAAACGTCAAATACCTGGGAGGCTTTAAAGTTTGGTCCTTTGGTAGAAACCGGGTTGGATGCGACCCTCAAAGTAGCAAACAAACCCGCAACTGTTTTTATAGATGGTCGGCAGTTGTTTCTCAGTGGAGACGACCTGATGAGATATCTCGAAAACATCCCTGCGGCCAATATAGAAAAGGTAGAAATCTCTTCGCACCCTGGTGCTAAATATGATTCAAATATCGGTGCGGTGATCTTAATTACTACCACTAACATGAAATACGAAGGCGTAAAGGGAACTTTAAGTTTAACCAACACCAAAGGAGTGTATTCCAGATATAACGGCGGTCTAACTGTTGATGCAAAAAAAGGAAAAGTTACTTCGCAGGCAGGCTATAATTACGGTCAATCGAAGATTGAGAATACCGTGGTTTTAAATACCTCAATAAACTCTAAAGACCTGCCCTGGCAGGTAGATCAAACTGGCATAAATAAAAGCGATCGTCATCGTGTTTTTGGTAATCTGGGCGTCGATTTTGATCAGAAGAACCAGCTTACGGCGTTCGCCGAATATGCACCAAACAATACGGATAACTTTGTTAATGGTAACAATGGAGTCTACACTGCTGAAAGGAGACAATTACAAGACTCGGTATGGCAAAGTTCCAATGCGGTGAGTGGCTCTTCTAAAACCTTTTCATCACAGGTAAAATATGATATTAAATGGGACAGCACCAAGCAAAGTCTAACGTATATAGTAGCTTATTCCAGAAACAAAAACGATAATACCATCATTAACGACCTTTCTTATTACAACAGCGAAAGTATGCTGCTACCAAAAACTCCTTTTTATAAAGCTGTGTTGCCGGGCAATACAAATTTCGTGACGTTATCTGGTCAGTATGTCCGTCCCTTGTTAAAGGGCGAATGGGTTTCTGGCGCAAGATATTACAATACCGTCCTGGAAAACGAAAACCTGGGGCTTACTTATACGGATGCGGAAAGAACGATAAATGAAATGGCAAGTGACAGGATAAATTTCAGGTACAATGAAGTCAACTATGGCCTGTTTACTTCCTGGGAAGCCCAGGTGAATTCCTGGTATTTTCAGTTAGGACTAAGGCTTGAACAGAATCAGGTGTTTTCTAAAACCAACGGCAGCGGCAGAGAAAAAATATACGATAAGCTTACGCCCTTCCCTACCCTCTACATACAGAAAAAACTCAATGATAAGAATGCTTTGGATATCAATTACAGCAAGCAGATTTCTAGGCCTGATTACAATCTGCTGAATCCTTTCTCGAGGTTTACGGATAATACTGTGGCCAACTTTGTGGGTAACAGCGAAATCAAACCTTCCAGGACCCATAATATCAATGTAAGCTGGACATACAACAACAAGCTGGTATTTAATGCTGGTGCGGTGGTATTTAACGACCTAATTTCATCGGTGCTTGCGCAGAATGATCAGGGCTTACTGCAGCAACAATATGATAATTTCAACGGGGCTTATTATTATCTTGGAGGGTATTATTCCTTAAAACCTTTCTCATTCTGGCAGTTAAGGATTAATGCAAGGCTAATGACTATAGATTTGAAACCCTACGGTAATTTGCCTTTGTCCAGCTCTAATATCAACCTTTATGGAAACATCAATAACGATTTTACCTTACCTAAAAACTGGAAGATCGGGATAGGTTTTAATGGAAGTAACGTTAACAGTGATCAGCTATACCATCATTTGGGTTATAGTAATATGAGCGCAACTCTTGTCAAAGAATTAAAAAAACCACAGCTGACCTTGTACATAAGGGGCAATGATATTTTCAAAGGCACTTATGAAGGTGAACGGGCTTTATGGCTGCCCTATCAGAGCAGGTCATACAACGATACGCGTACGATAGCTTTCGGCCTGACTTACAGATTTGGTAAACAAACTGTGAAAGCTAAAGAGGTGAATAAGGACGATAGCTTGAATGAAGCTAATCAGCGGATAAAATGACGGGCATTACCAATGCAATAAACTTGGGCCTTATATTATTTATGCACTTTGATGAAACAATAAATGCTGGTGTTTGGGAGATAAGTCGTCGGCTCATCCTGCATGTCAATAACCGTCGCTTTAAGCCCCATTTTTTTACAACTTCCCATGATTATCCCAATAGCAATAGCGGTCTGATTCACCTTCCATTCATTAAGTTCCGAATCATTGCTTAAGCGTTTAAGCTGGAACTTAATGAATTCAGGCCTGCAATATTCAGGCATTTGAAAATATTCTTTGGAATGCTTCAGATAGTGCAACAGGTCTTCCTTATTATAACTTTCCCAGATGTAGACGCCTATGTAGGATACATGGGGATCCGGATGTTGAATGGATAACGTTCTCATATCATCTGTGAAGAGCGCTTTTAAATGGTAAGGAGGAACACCATATGATGGTGAATAACTTCTTACTTGTTCTATTAATATATTGAAATGGATCATAACTGGATTTAATTTTTAACAGATGAAGTTAACACTGCCCTGCGGCGGGGACTTCAATCCTATCACAGGTCCTGCCGCATAAGACAATTAATAGCTCGAAAATCTTGTTTTATGATATGTGCTGCAGTCCTGATAAATATGGCCAGCATGAGTGAAGCAACTAAATAATAAGAATAGATAGAAAATGATTGGAAGTATAGTGCACATATTTTTATTTTTTTCAAAAATATATGTTTTAATTGTTATACGACGTACCCTAATTTGGGGATAACACTCTCATTTACGGTGGATTATAACCACATTTTAGGGCATTTAGAAATGGGTTTGAACGGGCTTTCTTTGTAAATAATTTTCAATTCTATATTATTATGAACACTAAATTTCTTTTTGTAATCCCTTTCGTACTTCCTGTATTTGCTATGTATTCATGCAATTTCACTACTCAGGAATCTGAGAAAATTGCTACGGCAGACACTATTACCACTGACAGTCTGGAGCGTCTAGGTGGTTACCTGGTAACTGTAACCGGTTGCAATGACTGTCATAGTCCAAAAATGTTTGGACCAGCTGGCACGCAGTTACAGCCAGGAAAACAATTATCAGGTTATCCGGCGGACCGCCCGGCCCCTGCCTTTCCAAAGAAAATGGTATCAGATGGTTTTGTTTTGGTAAATGCTGACATGACCTTAGCTATGGGCCCATGGGGCTCAAGTTTCGCTGCAAATATCACATCAGATGCTACGGGAATTGGTAACTGGAGCTATAAACAATTTGAAACAGCGATCAGACACGGAAAATTCAAGGGTCAGGAAGATGGAAGGCAACTGATGCCTCCTATGCCATGGCAAAATTTTACGGTTTTAAAAGACAATGATGTCAAAGCCATCTTCGCCTACTTAAAATCTACTAAACCAGTGCAAAATGTTGTACCGGGTTATATTCCGCTAAAACGCTAATGATTACTAAAATTAAATATACAGCTATGGAAAATCAATATTGGCTTCTGGGCATTCACCGAACAATAATTGCAGAAGGAAAAGATACGTGCGGCCAGTACGATTTCATTGAAGCGATCGGCGCTCAGGGAATTAAGACACCGCCTCATATTCATAATAACTATAGTGAAACGGAATATGTGATAGAGGGCGAATTGAAAATCTTAACTGATGAAGAGACGATCACGCTCAAAGCCGGCGATGGATATACCATTCCAAAAGGAAAACCGCATGCTTTATCTTTTACCGGGAGCCCGTTCACTAAGACTTTAACTATTTTTTCGCCCGCTGGTTTTGCAGAGGTGATCCGGTCATCAGGAATTTCTGGAGAGTATTCTGCAGGCTTGCCGGATGCAAAGACAGATATGACACTTTTTGTAACGCTTTCAGAAAAAATAGGAGATATAACTTTAGGTCCAGCAGGGATGCCGCCGTCAGGCACCTACTTTCAAGACGACCTTTGATGGAACATTTAGCAGGCTCAGCTGATGATAGCATTGAATCTACTGAGCAATAACTTAAAATAAAACAATTATGCAATACAAAGAAAACAAGAGCAAATTATTCCGTCCTTTTGAGAAAAACGGACTTTCTTTGAAGAACAGAGTGATCATGGCGCCGCTGACTAGATCACGGGCTATCGATAATTTAGCTAACGATTGGATCGCAGAATATTACTGCCAGCGGGCATCAGCCGGGCTTATTATATCTGAAACAATATCCCCGTCACCCAATGGCTTAAGTTACCCGCGTATTCCCGGGTTATTTAGCGAAGAGCAAATCCACTCATGGAAAAAAGTGACAAATGTGATCCACGAAAGTAATGGTAAAATATACGCACAGCTTAACCATCCTGGCAGGGTTGGCAGTACTATAAATTTACCTGTGGGCGCAAAATTGGTGGCGCCGAGTGCAATTGCTGCAGATATCATGGTGTATTCTGACATACAAGGGCCTGTAAAAGCAAGCAAACCTGAATCGTTTACATCGATAGGAATAAAACAAGCCATTAACGAGTTTGTAACGGCAGCCCGAAACGCTTTGGAAGCCGGATTTGATGGCGTTGAACTGCATGGAGGCAACGGCTATTTACTGGAACAGTTTCTGAATCCTCATGTGAACAAACGAACTGACCAATATGGCGGTAATATTGAAAACAGGTGCAGGTTCATTGTAGAAATGACAGAGGCTGTCGCAGCGGAAATAGGCAGAGATAATTTGGGCATCAGGTTTTCTCCATACAATACGCAGGCGGATATGCCACATTATGAAGATATACCTGAAACATATGCTTACCTGGCCAATGAAATGAACCGGATAGGTTTGCTCTACGTCCACCTGATTGACACTGTCACCCGCCTGGAACAAGAAGGGGACGAAGTAAGAAATGCCATTGATGCATGTTTCAATGTCATGAGAAACACCTTTAATGGTATAATGATCGTGAATGGCGGCTATACCCGGGAAAGGGCCATCCAGGCCGTTGAATCTGGCGCTGCGGATCTTGTATCGTTTGGTATACCTTTTATTTCTAATCCAGACCTTCCCTATCGCCTTGAGCATAACCTGGAGCTTGCCGCTGCTGATCGTGCAACGTTTTACTCCGCCACTCCGCAAGGTTTTACAGATTATAGCACTTATGTACCTGCTGACCAACAGGTACCATTTCTTCCATTTGAAAAAAAAGGGCTTTCGTTGAAAAACAGAATAATCATGGCGCCTATGACAAGGTCTAGGGCAGTGGATAATTTACCGACAGCCCTGGTAGCCGAGTATTATCGTCAGCGATCATCGGCAGGGCTTATTATCTCTGAATCGATATCTCCATCGCCAAATGGCTTGGGTCTTCCCCGGATTGCCGGGATTTTTAATAAAGAGCAGACTAAGGCATGGCGTAAAGTGACTGATGAAGTTCATAAAAATGACGGTAAGATATTCGCTCAGCTTAACCATACCGGCAGGGTTGGCAATTCTATTAACTTCCCGTACCCAGCAAAAATTGTAGGGCCGAGTGCGATTGCACTTAACATAGATATTTATTCTGATCGAAAAGGCATGATCAAAGCCGATACACCGGAACCATTAACCCTTGAGAGTATAAAAGAACTGATCGGAGAGTTCGTAATTGCCGCTAGGAATGCAATGGATGCAGGATTTGACGGTGTTGACCTGCATGTAGCATTCGGTTATTTACTGGAGCAATTTTTAAATCCTGCCGTGAATGACCGCAGCGACCGCTATGGAGGCAGCATAGAGAACAGGTGCCGGGTGATTGTTGAAATAACAGAAGCTGTAGCAGCTGAAATTGGTGCCGATAAACTGGGCATAAGATTTTCTCCGTATAGTACTTATCTGGAAATGTCACTTTATGATGGTATAAATGAAACGTATGCACATCTGTCAAGCGAGATGAACCGTATCGGGATCCTGTATATCCATGTGGCGGACCCTATAGCGGGTTTGGATCAGGACCCTGAAGAGATCAGCGATGTGCTTGAGGAATGTTTCCGAATTATGCGCAATAACTTTAGCGGTATCATGATCCTTAACGGCGGTTATACTAAGGCAAAGGCCATACAGGCAATAGCCTCGGGAGCTGCCGACCTGATATCATTTGGTAAATCTTTCCTAGCCAACCCAGACCTGCCTTTCCGACTGGAAAACGACCTGAAGCTGAACGACTTTGATCCGGCCACGTTCTATACAGCTGCGCAGGAAGGATTCACGGATTACCCTGATTATCAACAAACAGAAAACAACTTTTGACCGACCCTACTAACTAACATTTTTAACGAGCGCTATATTAAATAACAAACAAATGCAATCACAAAATTTGCTTAACCTAGCGGATCCCAGGGACACCGCCTTTCTATTTATTGACCATCAAAGTGGTTTTTTACAAACTATAACGCATGTTTCATTAGCAGAACTCCGTAGAAATGTGGGTGTTCTAGCAAAAGTTGCCCATACAATACAGGCACCTGTTATTTTTACAGGGATAGATACCTCTGGTAGCGCAGGCCCTGTGATCCCAGAGATCAAAGACGATGCTCCGGGGGCAATCTTCATCGACAGGAAATTTGAGATCAATGCCTGGCAAAATGAAGCCTTTTTAAACGCGGTCAAACGCACAGGGAAAAGGACGTTGGTGATATCCGGCATATGGACAAGTGTGTGCGCTACCTTCCCGGCACTTTCTGCACTCGACGATGGTTTTAAGGTTTATGCGGTAACCGATGCTTGCGGAGACATTACGTTACAGGCTCATGAAACAGCTATCCAACGTTGGCAACAGGCTGGGATAATGCCGGTAAGTGTGAACAGCATCGCCGCAGAAATGCAGCAAACCTGGAACAGGCTGGATGCAGATAAGTTCAGAAGTATCTATACAGAACTTTCACCGCATTATCAGGCATTGATGGAGTCCATTGATGCCGCAGAACCCAGCATTCGTAAAGTGCGAACCTAAATTTTAATAGTGGGTTGATAAAAATGATATATGACTTAAAAGCTATGTTACGTTGAATTTTGACAATCACCATAAAAGGTCGTATCATAAAATAGTGATACGACCTTTTTGTTTATTTATACCTACGAATTATAAAATTAACTGACACGCAGCTTTAGGCAAATAGGTTATTTATGTAACCTATATCGGTGATTTTCAGGCAATGTAACTTTACTGACCTTTGCAGGTAATAAACGAAATCTCACAATAAATTCAATTTACCTGAAAATATGTCAAAGTTAAAATATCCAGTTCCAAATCACACGTTACAGGGTGCGTCATCTGGAAGAAAATTCGTTTATCGAACAGAAACCGGCAGAGATGATAAAGAAGAAAAGGCAGCAGCATTATGGGAAGCCATCACCGATATCATTCGTTTAAGAAATGACCATGAATACAGCAATACATCAGTAGTAAATAATCATCAGCTTGAATCAGTAGATAAATAATGAACATTCAATTAAAAGAAATCGCATCAGTGACTATGACACTTTTTGCTACTATTGATGTGCTGGGTGCTGTGCCTGTTATTATTGACCTCCAGAAAAAAGCAGGAAAAATAGAATCCGGCAAGGCAAGCTTAATCGCTATGCTGTTGATGGTGGTGTTCCTCTTCATAGGTGATCACCTGCTAAATATGATTGGAATTGACATCGCCTCTTTTGCCGTTGCCGGCTCAGTGATCATTTTTCTGATCGGATTGGAGATGGTAGTTGGAATGAAGATTTTTCATGAGGAAACCTTCCATACCGTTTCCATAGTTCCACTGGCTTTCCCGCTGATTGCTGGAGCAGGCACGATGTCAACGCTGTTGTCACTGAAGACACAGTTTGATAACTGGAACATTGTAGCGGCAATAGTGATAAATGTGGTATTTGTCTTTATCGTACTAAAAAACACGTACAGGATAGAGCTGTTGCTTGGCAGTAAAGGACTGGCTATTATCCGCAAGGCTTTTGGGCTAATTCTTCTTGCCATGGCCATCAAATTGTTAAAAGTAAACATCATGCTCTGATTGACGAAAATTTTAGCATGTTTATTAAAGCTTGATGTAAGTTGCCGGGCGATTACCAATTCGATTGAATAGCGTAAGCATCCATAGATTAACCTGCAAAAAGTATTTTATCAAACTTTAATGTTTTACTATTTTCTACTTTGAAGAAGTAGATAGTCGCCGATTCGCCCTCACTGATCTCCTGGCCATTCTCGTCAGTTCCTCCTGCATACAAGACAGAAAGTTGAATGGTTGCACTTGCCTTGTCGAAATGAGCTAGCATATGAAAGCTTTGGCCTACTTCTTTAATTTCCGGCGTAGTATATTCTCCAGTCTTGTAGAGATGTGCACTATTAATTTTGAGCAGGCTTTTTACAAAAGCGGAATTAAACAATTTATCATGTTGCTTTTCCAGATCAGCTTCAGTAAATGTATCCGGAAAATTTTGGGGGCGTTTATCTTCGTCCACATTATCATATACCGCTACCCATATTTGGGTCGTTTCTGCGGAAACAGGAAAATTGAAATATGTTTTCATCTTTTCCAAATCCTTTTGATCAATGGCCGTTTTGAGATTTTTGAAATCATCAAGCCATGTATTCACTTCTGCGTATTGCGATTTAGCAACAGTGCGTGGCTGAGCTTTCAGCGTTTGATCCACTTGATTTGACTTAGGTTTATCATGCACGCAAGCGTTTAAAAATAGTACCAAGACGAAAACAAAGGACAATAGGTATTTCGAATTAATATAGTTCATAGGTATAAGACGTAGTAGATGTAAAAGTAACGGATTAGTTTATTTTTCTAGGTAGATATTGAATTTTTGGAAAGGCGCCTTACCAAAGTTTTAACCGTTTCAATATCTGATGTTACCTTATCGGGATTGGTTGCATCAAAATATTCGTGGTCAAATAATCCTCTTTTTTAAGAGTGGTAAGCAATAGCTACTACATGCCCGAGATCAAAAATCCCAGCGAAAACACGGTAATAATACAGAGCACTAATATTACAAGACCCGCGTATGCAATCGGTTTTCTCTTCTTGACGATCCCAAGGATAATTAGAACTATTGCAATAAATAGTAAAATTCCTAAAAGTAAGCTCATGATCTTCTATTTAATTATTCGATTAAATAGAATAAATTTATAAATTATAAGACAATTTATACTATAATAGAGAGTTTTTATTCTGGATATATAACTTAACTTCATTAAGAACACAGGCTATTCCATTTTCTTTTGGTTTTTTTCTTCCTGCAGCTTTATTTGTCTGTGTTACCATAAGAACGCCTATCTTACCATACTTCGCTCAACCTCAAAAGACAAATGATTTCCTAATGAGACGTTTCAATATTTGAGTTGATAATAAAGTCCCTGCTTCAAGAAGAAACAGGGATTTTAACGAAGCTTATTCATTTAAAAAAGGGCATCCGGTTAATAATGCATGATGTTTCCCTATTTCATGGAGGCCTGCGCCATTGCCTGCGTGTCCAGATACTCCCGAACCTTGGCCACTTTACCATTTAGTACAGTAACGGCGATAATAAAATGGTCTTCAAATGGCTTTTTGGTGGCTTTGACTCTACCCGTGCTGAAGCCTATAACCAGAACCCTGTCGCCCTGCGCTACAAACTCTGGTGGCTCTGGAAATGAAGTTTCCAACATTTCTGTTGACGTCTGAATCAAATCCAATAATCCGGCGTGGCCGTTGCGCTTGCCTGCCAGTGCCCAGTCGTCGCCAGGAGTGATCCACTCCACATTTTCGGCAGATAAGGCAAGCAGAGCTTGCTTATCCCCGCTGTCAAAAGCTGCAAAGAAATTCTTTACAATCCTGACATTCGCTTGTGTTACATTATCTTTCATCTTTTTCAGTAAGAGGTTAAAAACCATACATCCCACCTGAAACGCCAATTTGCTCTCCGGTAATCCAGGCGGCATCATCCGAAGCCAGGAATAAAACAGCTTTGGCGATATCTTCAGGCTGACCTCTGCGGCCAAGTGGTGTTTTCGCAACAAACATTTTTTCATAATCACTGCCTGGGGTTACACCTGCGCTAGCTGCACCTTCTGTATCGGTAGCGCCCGGCAAGACAGAATTGATACGAACATTTTTAACACCCAGTTCTTTTGATAAAGCAATGGTCATGGCATCTAATGCCGCTTTTGTAGCAGAGTACAGGGAAGCTCCCGGAAGAGGGTATTTGCTGGCACCCGAACTGATGTTGATGATATTGCCGCCTTTATCGCCAAAGGCTTTTAAGGATGCCTGGATAGTTAATATTGGTCCCAAAACATTGACGTTGAAATGTTGATGAAAAGCTGTTGCTGATATCTGCTCTACAGGTAAGTATCCCTGGTGGACAGCGTTGTTTACTAAAATATCCAGCGGACCGAAAGCCGTATTGGCTTCTTGAAACAGCCTGGTCACATCGGCCTCATTTGATACATCGGCTTGAACGGCAATAGCCTGGCCTCCGTTGTCGGTTATTTCTTTAACTACACTTTCTGCTGCTGCTTTACTTTTGGCATAATTCACCACTACTTTTGCTCCTGCTGCTGCGAAGTGTTTTGCGATAGATGCGCCTATTCCTTGTGCTGCACCGGTAACTATCGCTACTTTGTTTTGTAATTTACTCATGATTTCTAGGATTAATAATTCAAATTCTTCAGACGTATCTGCGTTCTGAAGTATATCCAAATATGCAGCCCTCTGACGAACTGAATATTGAGGTGAATCATCGATTAAGTTTGACTTAGGACATCCCGGTGTATTGACTTAAATCAATTTTTTCAGCTAACAGACTGTAAAAAAGAAATTTAGTGTGCCTATAAAAAACCTGCGAGGCATAAAAACAGCAAAATGAAAACGTCAGATTTTAAGTTGCTGAGCAATTTCTCTGCATTCATAAGGCTATATCGATCGTACGCTGAAACAGCAATTGAGAAGCCGGCACCTATGGGAACAAGATATAATCAAAATCTATTTAAGAGCGTTTTTCCTTATCCTGCTCAAAGTTTCGGGCGATAAACCCAGATAAGAAGCGATCATATTTTGCGGGAACCTTTTCAGAAAGTGCGGGTAATTGCTAACCAAATCCTCGTAACGCTCTTCAGCAGTATAGGTAATAGCAGCCTGCATTCTTTTCTGGTTTGCAATGGTGTAATTTTGACTGATGATGTTCTGCATTGCTGCAAAGGCAGGGATATCTTTAAGAAACTCTTCAATTTGCGCATTGGTTGCTTGAAGCAGCTCGAGATTCTCCAGGGCCTCGATATTGAAGCGACTCGGGGTTAACAGGTAAAAGCTTTCAAAATCAGACAGCCACCAATTTTCCACAGACAGTTTCAATACATTCTCATGCCCCTTTTCATCTACGGTAAAAGTCCTGGCGGATCCTTTGACTATAAACGCAATATATTTGCATACGTCTCCTTCCTGCAAAAAGTATTGCCGTTTCCTCAGTTTTTTGGGTTTGAAATGTGCCATCAGCAAATGCTTGTCATCATCTGAAAGCAGTTTGCCTGATATATCCTGAATGTAATCGAAAAACACTTCAAAATTGACCATTGTTCATTCTATTATATAGCGCAATTTACTCAAGCCGCCTGATAAAAACTAAAAAACAGCTATAGTAATCGCTCTCCACATGCTTGGCCTATAAAGGAAGTAGATTGTAGTCTTCCGTTCTATGTGGTACACTAACCCTTTAGCTGTTCGTTTCGATACAGTATTAAAGAACCCTCAACCATGACGTCCCTTTCCCTGTCATACCACTGGAATGTATCTTCAGGATAGTGAGTATCTGACTGCGCAAACTTGTAGCCATAGAACCTGTAACCAGCAGGGGCTACATTTTTATAAAAGTAAACCAGGTCATTACTTACTTTAATATGCAGGTACCTCAACTCCGCATCTTTGTCTTTTACTGGGAGCTCTGTTCCGGCGAGGTACCACTGGGCATCTCTGAATTCGATGTTTCCTTTCGCATTTCCATCAGACCTCTCCACTTCAAATACACCAGTTTCAGGAAAATACGGTACAGGGAAATCTTCATCACCTTCAGCCAGGATATCACTTCCTTCTATCAAAGCTTTTAAGCTCCCTACTATCTCATTCAACTTCGATACATTGTCACCCGACAAGGAAGTGGTTTGTAGTTGTTGTTCCAATTCACTAATCAGACTAAGGGCTTTTTCTCTCATACTCCGGGTAAGATACAAATTTATGTAATAAGTAGATCGTTAAGGATCATCGGTACCTTTCTCCAGATCTCCCGACCCAGGGCCTCTTCTGCATTTTAGGAATGCTGTGAATGTGGTGATATATTTGGGTTCGACTGCAGCTCATACTTAAGCGCCATTTTCGAATGATGGGTTTTCTGGATACTTAATGAATATGAAACAAGCAAAGTCAAGGAAGCTATTTCTTAGGTTTTGGCTTAAAAAAGTGTGCAGAAATATCACCAGGATTCTGTTCCTTCAATCCTTTATAAACGATTTCGGCCATCTTTCTGGCACCAAGCTCACTGAAATGGGTATTATCCACCTTGCCATCAGGAAAATTGGGATGTTCACCAGGATTTAAATTGTGAAAAAGCCATTTAGAATGCTCAGGACCAAAGCTTTTAAGTACCTCCTGACTTTGGGTATCCAGGTCAATGAGTACCACATGATCTTCAGCAGCTACCTGGCGGACTAATGCAGAATATACCTTATGTGTATCTTCTAAATTTCCTGATGTGTCAAAGCTTCTCCTTGCCGGGGGTGTAATCAATACAGGAATTGCCTGCTTACTTTTGGTGTCTGCAATATACCGATGCAGGTTCTGCTGAAACTCTTTCTCGGTTGTCGCCTGTGGTTTAGTCTTCACTTCATCATTATGCCCAAACTGAATCAAAACCAAATCCCCCTTTCTAAGTTCAGCCACAATTGGTTTCCATAGGTTATCGGCCATGAATGTTTTTGTGCTTCTTCCATTTTGAGCACGGTTGGCCACAATTGTACTGGCAGTATCAAAGAATTTGGAAAAGGGCATTCCCCATCCATTCTCTGGATATGCGGCCAGTGGCTTTATGGAAACTGTGGAATCACCAATCAGGTAAATATGCTTTTTTTCCGCCTGAGGAAGCGTAAATGCCATGCAGGAAAAGAGGCCTGCAAAAAGGAATATTTTAGTAAAGGAGGTCTTCATAATGAGGTAGTAATTGATACTATTTTAGAATCTATCGATAAAGAACTATTTCCTCGCAACTAGCCTGGATTCAAGTTCAAGATGCATGTTTTTGATCTCAGCAAGCACGAGTTCTGCCAACAGCCTGGCCCCATACTCGCTGAAGTGTGTGTTATCGTTTATACCATCGGGGAACTGGGGATTTG